>ENA-OPRT01000692-OPRT01000692.1-human-gut-metagenome-genome-assembly--contig:-NODE-692-length-15611-cov-3.183338_pt1 | contig 15611 bp, 7 predicted proteins | sample MGYA00241895_ERZ501884 | MGnify/ENA primary metagenome ERZ501884 (study PRJEB25962, sample SAMEA2042225) | human gut metagenome | biome: human gut; feature: human-associated habitat; material: faeces...
CATCGGATGCGCCACCGGCGGCGACGTGACCCACACGAACCTTACCAATCTGGCCACGGTCTCGGCCAAGGGAGAAGCCGGCGGTTTTATTGGCTTCTCTGGACCAGGCGACGCCATCGGCGCTGGCGGTCTCAATGTGCTCGGGCTTATCAAGCTTTCCGGTCTGCTATCGGTTGCCCAATATTCTTCGGTTGCAGTCACTGCATCGAACGTGAACGGCATCTCTGGCGGATTCACGGTTGCGGCAACCGGCAAGAACAAGAACAACGAAACAACCGATTACGCTGCAGGCGGTTTCTATGGTCAGGCCAACAGCACCAAGACCCGGGAAAGCCATGTGACAAACCTCAAATCGGTCACAGCCGATACCAGCACGTCCGATGGTGTGGCAGGCGGTTTCGTGGGCTTCTCCACCACCGGCGGCCTCGCCGACGCGCTCAGCAACGCAGAAGATTCCAGCGTATTGGATGGCCTGATCAAAGGCGGCCTGCTGTCCGTGAACGACCTGCTCGGTGCCGTACCGTATCTGATTCCAAGTTATACGGATACCACCGTGACATACGTCAACGGCGGTTATGTCGAAGGCGATATCGCGGGCGGCTATGCGGGAAACTTCCAAAGCGGCAAGGTCAACCAGTTCTCCGAAACCGCTCTCAAGAACGACTCAACGCTGGCCGGTGTACAGTCCCGCGTGCAAACCAACCCCGTGGCCGTTGTCAACCTTGACCATGTGACCGGCGGCGCATACGCAGGTGGTTTCGGCGGCAAGGTTGTCTCCGGTGCGCTCGCTTCGGCTGGCAACGGTGGCCTGAGTTTGCTCGGCAAATTCGGTACGGTGGATCTCGCCAACCTGCTGCAGGTGGTGCAGGGCTATGTGCCATTCATCTCCTACGCGGGTGTGCATTCCGATGCCACCACCGTGGAGGCAACTAGCGGTAACGGGATTTCCGACCCGGACGATCCCGGCTTCACCGTCTCCGCCACCCGACTTGACCAATCCGATACGCAATCCGGTTCCGCCGGCGGCTACATCGGCTACGGTTCCGGCGTGCAGGTATCCCATTCCAGCGTGACCCAACTGCGCCACACCGACGTCAAGGCACCGAAGAATCTGGAAACCACCGGATCCATCGACGACACCTATCTGAGCAAAGACAGCTCGTATGCAGTCACCGCCGCTCGGTATGCCGGCGGCTACATCGGCAAAATGGACATCGGCTCGGCGGCGGCCGTGGGCGGTGGCCTGAGCCTGCTCGGCCAGAACGTCAATCTCAACGATGTACTCAGTGTGCTGGATGTCGTCGTCTCGACGATTGAACACTCCGATGTGATTGGTGGCATCGGCGGATACTCCGTTCTGGCCAGCACCGCAGATCATAGGAATGCCAACAATGAGCCCGATCCACTGGGTATGGCTGGTGGTTTCGCCGGAGACATCGAAGGCGGCCATATTCAGGACTCGAGCTCTCATGAGTTCGTATACATCATCGGCCAGGTTTCGGCCGGCGGTTACGTGGGCGCCATGCAGCCGGGAGCCGTGGCGAACGTGCTTGGTGACGGCAGCGTGCTCAAGAAGCTTGTCAACCTCGACGACCTGCTCTCGCTCGTGCAGGATTTCGTGCCGACGATTCGCAACAGCTCGACCGATGCCGCAGTGTGCGGCGGCGCGGTGCGTGCCCAGGCGGCATCGGATACGACCACACGCCGCGGCATGGCCGGCGGCTATGCGGGACGTAACCGCGGCGGCCATATCTGGGGCAACAACACAGCAGCATGGAAGCAGGAGAATACCGACGGCAAATACAACGGGCCGCAGCGCGTAGCCTACGCCGCGCGCATCCGCAGCGTATACGGTGCCGAAATCGCCGGCGGTTACACCGGCTTCATGGAGGCGGCCGATACCGCTCAAGGCGGTTCGCTCTCCTTGCTCGGCGGTCTCATCAAGGCCGGCAATCTCGCTGGCGTGCTGTCTGTGGTCTACCCGACCGAGGAGCACACGAAGGTCACCGGTCCGCTGCGCAATATGAGCTATGACCAGTGGAAGACCTGGGTCGATAATATCGGCAAGTACGGTGCGTATGGCAAGGAATTCACCGAGGTAGCTACGGGCGATGGTGCGGGCTCTGTTACCGACCAGGATTCCCTGGACAAGTTCCTCGAATCCTACATCTTCGGATTCAACGTCGTCGCAGGACGTGCGGAGTATCGGACCGGCGCGAACCTGCATGATTCCGGCGTCGCCGGCGGACACGTCGGCCTGATGCGCACCGGCACGATCACCGATGGCCAGTCGATGGACGTCAAGACCGTCTCCGCCATGCGTGCGGCAGGTGGCTACGCGGGCACGATGGAATCCGGCTCGGCATCCTCGTTCGGCTCCATCCAACTATTCGGCGACAAAGGCATCAAACTTGATCTGGGTCAGATGCTCGACGTGGCACAGGTATTCGTGCCAGTCATCAAATCCTCGAGCGTGGCCGGCTACCGCAAGGGTATGAAGGTCGTGGCCACCGGCGAAGACATCACGCACGGCACCGGCAACGCCGGTGGCTACGTGGGTCTCGCGGTCGGCGGCCAGATCTGGGGCGATCTCGACCAGAACGGCCAGAAGCTTGCCGATGGGGCCACTGCTGACAAGGCGGCCGGTGCCAACGTCTCCAACCTGCGCAAGGTGGAAGGCCGCAACAACGTCGGCGGATTCATCGGCGTGGCCACTGCCGGCGCGGTCGCGGATGTGGACACCAACGCATCCGAGGGATTCCTGCAAGGAATCCTCGACTCGCTGGTCTCGACCCCGGCAAGTCTGGTCAGCGTATTGCAGGCCACGGTTACGACGATTCGCGGTGCGCATGTGAGCTCGGATGACCCGGCATGGGGATACACGGTCGACGGCGCATATGAGACCAAGGACGATAAGGGTAACACCACAACCAAGTATGCCCTGAACGCCGGCGGTTTCGCCGGCTCGCTGCAGGCCTCGATCCTCGGTGACAAGGATTCCGCCAAAGGCACCGGCAGTGAAGCGGATCCGAACAATGACCCAGCCGCACTTACAGTCACCGGGCTGCGCGCCGTTGAAGGCGGGCAATACGCGGGCGGCTTCTTCGGCCTTGCCGATGTGTCCAGCGTCGCCTCCGTCGGCGGCGGCGAAGCTGGCAAGGACCAGAACACCAACCTGCTGCTCAAACTGCTCAAGGTCGGCAACGTGGGCGTGCTCGAAGCGTTCCGCACCTTCATCTACGACGGTCAGGTCAACGGCGTGAACGACGGCATCCAAGTCGTCGCCCATGATTCCACCACGAAGGGCATGCTCGACTCGAAGCGTTACACCGGTGCGGCCGGTGGCTTCGGCGGTGGACTGATCAATGGCTCCGTCAAGCAGTCCAACGTCACCAACCTCAACAGTGTGACCGGCGTGAACTACGTGGGCGGCTTCATCGGGCACCTCGGCAAATCCGGCACGGTCGCCGCCGACAACGCACAACTCGGCACGAGTGCGCTCAACCTGCTCGGTGCCACGGCCGGCGTACTTGACATCTGGGGCTCGCACGTTGGCGATTCGCGCGTCATCGGCATCCCGGGCGGTTATACCGTCACCGCCACACACCATGGCGACACCTACGGCAAAGCCACCGACAAGGCTACCGGACGCGAGGTCGCAGGCGGTTTTGCTGGATACGTGGATTTGGCTAGGGTGAAGGGCTGCACGTCTGACAATCTCAAGAAGGTCACTAGCGGTGAGATTGCCGGCGGATTCGTCGGTGAAACCAGCCGTGCCTATTTGGTTGACGCGAAGGTCAACTCCGTACTTGTGGAACTGCTGCTGCATGTGGTGAACGCGCTGGTCAAGCTCCTGTACCTCGACAAGGCGGAACAGGTCGGCGTCATCGATTTAGGCAAGTGGTTCCCGGCCATCTTCGGCAAGGTATTCGATCTCAAGGTGCTTTCGGAAGGCAACGTGCTGTACGTGAACCTGTTCGGACTGAAGGTGAGCGTTGCTCTGTCCAAGGCTGATGATGAAAACCAGCAGCAGACCGACGTGGCGATTGTCACCATCGGCGATAGTGTCATCAAACTGCCTTGCAGCAAAGACGGCATTGATATGGATGGGTCGAGCAGCAACCTGACCGTCCAGCTCATCAAGGGCAACCGTACTCGCGTGGAACAGTCCACCGTAACGGGCATCGCCAGTGGCTATGACGTGTTCGGCGGAGGGGCAACTCAGGATACCGACGGTGTGAAGGATCTTTCCACAGGCTACACGGGCGGCTTCGCCGGACTGAACGACGAGGGCGTGCTGGCAGACGACCACATGGTCTACGCCGACACGATCCGCGGTGCCAGCGGACTGGTCGACCCGTTCTCGAACACCAAACTCAAGTCCGTATGGGACTTCAACACCATGAGCGACATCCTCGGACCGGTCGATGCCGGCAAGGGCGGCAAGGCATACAACACCTATCGCATTTACCGCAAGGCGGCCGCGAACGCTAGTGCGGCCCGCACCTCCGCACAGGACGGCAACAAGATCTTCTCGCAGAAGAACACGGCAGACGATGCGCTGAACACCGGACTCGATCGTTGGGAAGTGAAGCTGTTCGACGTGGTCAACACATACGACAGCAGCGCTGTGCACAGCTCCGCATCCGGCGACGCCGGCACCACTTGGGTCGGCATTAAGGACGCCGTGGTCAACTCCACGGACGGCAGCACCAAGACGAAGCTCGATGCCTACCAGTCCCCGGCCAAGGCCGTGCTCATGCTCGACGCGACCGTGACCGACAACAACGGCGGACTCACCCCCGAACCGGACGACGGCCAGGACCCGTGCGGCAAGGACGGTTGCCGAACCATTGACCTGACCGTCCAGAAGGTATGGAAGGACGGCAACCTCGAACGGCCGCAGTCGGTCGAACTGAAGATCGCCGCGCACTATACCGATGGCAGTGGCAATACGGTGACGCCGCAGACGATTCAATGCTTCGGCGCGGATTGCACAACCGTGACGCAGAAGAATCCATGGACGGTGACGTTGGACTCCTCCGATGCCTCTTCCTGGAGCAACACCTGGCGCAAGGTGATTCAAGGACTGCCGGTCGCATTCGTGGATGGACAGGATGCCAACGGCAAGGACATCGTGCGTTACTACACGTACACCGTGGAAGAAACCGCCGTGACCTATAAGGACGGCGATACCACCAAGACCATCAAGCCCGCGGAGGCCGGATACCAAGTATCGGTCTCCTACAACACCAAGGAACGCGTGGCCATTGTTACCAATGCGGCGTTGCTTCCGGATACGGGAGGCGCGGGCACGATGTGGTTCCTGATGTTCGGCTTGCTGCTTATGGGAGCTGGCGTGGTCTGGTACGTGCGTAATCAACGCGTTCAATCCGGCACAGTCCGCTCGGGCTCCAGCCGTATACGAAAGCGAGGTGCCCATGCCTCGTGACGACCACATAGACAAACCGTACCTGCCAAACAGAAAAGATTTCCATTCTAGAGAAAGGAACAGTAATGAAATCACTGATGAAAAAGGTTTTCGCTGCCGCCGCGGCGATTGCCACCGTATTTGGATTGGCTGCGACGACAGTCGCCACGGCCAACGCAGCGGATAATGCCACGCTGACGGTCAGCACTACTGACGCGAAGTTCGCCGGTAAGACCGTGAACGCCTACAAGATGTTTTCCGCCACCGTGAGCGGTGACGGCAAGGCTGTCTCCTACACGTTGACTGACGAGTGGAAGCCGTTCTTCAAGAACTCCACTGCTTCCGGACTAACTGATGTTACCGACGCGAACATCAACGATAAAGCAAACGACTACGTATCCAAGCTGACTGGTAATGCCTTGGTTGCTTTCGCTACCAAGGCATCGAACTGGGCGCAGACCAAGGCCAACAACATCACGGCTGACGCGACCGCTACGGTATCTAAGAATGCTGCCACGGACGGTAAGTACACTGCGACGTTCACTGGTCTCGACTACGGCTACTACGTGGTCGCTGTGCCGGGTGCGACCTTGGCCAACGCCAGTAGTCAATACGCCACGCTAGTTTCCGTTCATAGCACCAGTGTGACTGCCGAGATTAAGGGCAACCTGCCTACCGTCGACAAGAAGGTACAGGTAAACGGCACTGGTAAGGACGCCACCGACGCGAAGATCGGTGATACCCTGACCTTTACCCTGACTTCCACCATTCCGGACATGTCCGCCTATAGCACCTACACCTTCAACTTCAAGGATACGTTGTCTAAGGGCCTCATCTTTGGACAAGTCACTTCCGTTAAGGTCGAAGGTGCGAATAGTCCACTGACCGTGAACACTGACTACACCGTCACCACTCCTACGGCCTCCAACAACAATACGCTTACTGTCGCCATGAATGACTTCAAGGCCAAGCAGCAGGCCAATGCCGGCAAGAAGATCACCGTCACCTACACGGCCACGCTGAACAAGGATGCTGTTGTGGGCGGTGCTGGTAACGTCAACTCCGCAACGATTCAGTACTCCAACAACCCGAGCACCGGTGGCACCGGTGAGTCCGAACCCAGCAAGGTTCGCGTCTTCACTTATGGCTTCACCGTCGATAAGTACACTGGTGACCAATATACTGATGCCGCTACTCGACTTGCTGGTGCTAAATTCACACTCGCACCTAAGAACGGCGAACCTATGAGCTTCGTGCAAGTCAAGGACGGTAACGCGACCGAGAACGCTGTATACCGTGTAGCTACGGATGATGAGAAGGCAAGTACTACTACGACGACTATCATCACTCCTGCAAACGGTAAGGTTGAATTCCGGGGACTGAAGAACGGCGAGTACACGCTCACCGAGACCGAAGCGCCGGCCGGCTACAACAAGCTCGCCAGCGCCATCGGCGTGAAGGTTAATGGCCAGAACGACGGCACTGACACCACGCATGCCACCGTCACCATCACCTACAACAACGACAACAATGGCAGCAACTACGACCAGACCGCATCGAACGGTGTCATCCCGGTCCGGAACAAGTCCGGTGTTATCCTGCCTGGCACTGGTGGCATGGGTACCATCGCCTTCACGGTGATTGGTGTGCTGGTCATCGCGCTCGGCGTTGCCTGGACTCTCAAGCGCAAGAACGCCTGACGAGCATGGCCGTGTTTTGGGCGTGAAGGGCACATACCCGCTACGCCCACAACACGGTTTCCTCGCGAAAAGAACGCTCGATGAAACGACTGCGCAACATCCTGCCCTTACTGGTCATTCTCGGTGGAATGCTCATTCTGTTCTATCCGACGATCAGCAACTTCCTCATTATGCGCAACGCCAGCCGCGCCGTAAATAACTACGACGCCAGCGTTGAAGCATTGAGCCAGGAACAGTACCAGAAGGTGCTGGATGCTGCGCACGCCTATAACGAAAAGCTCGCCCAGAACGATGCAGGAGAAACCGATGCTCTTGCCAGTGCCGTCAATTCCGCATCCACGGACGAGGAATACAACAGTCTGCTCAATATTGACGGTGACGGCATGATGGGATACATCACTGTGCCTAAGCTCGAGGAGACCTTGCCGATTTATCACGGCACTTCCGAGAAAGTGTTGCAATCCGGCATCGGACATCTCGAACAGACCTCACTGCCAGTTGGTGGCGCGTCCACTCATGCGGCGCTGTCTGGCCACCGGGGCTTGCCCACGGCAAAACTGTTCACGGACTTGAACCTTATGAAAAAAGGCGACAAGTTCTACATCACAATACTTAAAGACACGTATGCGTATCAGGTCGATAAGATCACTACCGTTCTGCCGACCGATACCAAACAACTGGCAATTGAGCCCGGCAAGGATTTGGTCACGCTCATCACTTGTACGCCGTATGCGGTCAATACGCATCGGCTGCTGGTGCGTGGCCATCGCATCCCATACACGCCGCAGCAGCAGGATGACGCCAAATCCACGTTCCACGTGGACATTCCGCTGCAGTACTTGTTGCCGTCTCTTGCACTGATTGCCTTGCTCATCGCATGGCATTTATGGCAGCGCCATGAGCGGCGACGCCGGCAGAGTGGGAGCGCCAAGGTCGCATCTGGTGATTCTGACTCTGCGGATATCGAGCCGGACGGTGACTTGCCTCCTCAGCCAGACAGTACAAATAACCAATCACATTCATCACGGCGGAAAGGACCGGGCAGACATGTTAGACCTGCATAGCGGAAGCGAGTATGGTGCGGCGCGCATTGCTGCCATGATTGCCGCCGCCGTTACTATCGTCCTCACTGTTCTTGCAGCCTTCGGCTCTATGGTGCCGTATGCGCAAGCTGATTCTTTCGGCGCTCTCACCATCAATGCCGTATGGGGCCGAGACACGGCTTCGCCCAAATTGCTTGCCGGCGATACCTATTCCATCGTGCGCGTCGCCACCGTCACAACGAACAATGATGGTAGCGTCTCCTCATATAAAACCGTCGGCGATTTTTCCGGCCTCACTGCCGATTGGGAACGCCTGACATCAAGTGAATATCACGATGCGGCCAAGAAGTTCGCTACGCACGCGGCGAAAAACAAGCTGTACCAGCATTCCGGCACCACTAACGTAGCTGGTCAGCTCACTTTCCAGAATCTGCCGCTCGGCCTATATCTGGTCTCTCGCACGAGCTCGGCGAAAGCCAACAAGGCATACGACTGTGATCCGTTCCTCATCTCGATTCCTGGCAGTGGAGGCACATCCGCTGATCTCAACATCACAGTAGAGCCGAAATTTAGCACTGGAACTCCTGTTGTCCCGCCCGAAGATAACCCGAGCGAGGAGCCGGGCAATCCTGGCCTTATCGGTCGTACGGGTGCCGCCGTAGGCAGCATTGCCGCGGCAGCGGGGCTCATGTTACTTGTTGCGTTCATTTTGTTCAGATTGCGCATGAGGCACCGCATACGGGACGTCAATTCGGCCGGCAAATCCCATACAGATGATTTATTCGTATGCGAGAATAACGCGCCGAAGTCGCCGCTACTCGCTGCACTTCCCAAGCACCACGTAGAATCGAACACATGGAGTTGAACGATTTGCCTCAGATGGATCCGCGCGCGCTGAAGGCCACGTCCGTCAAAGCCGAAGACGAACATGCCAGTTCAGCTGAGCCGCAAGCATTGAAGATCACCGCCGCCAGCTCGAACCCGAAGATGTTCACGCTGCCCTGGCATAAGCCCCTGGCCACCTGGCCCGAGGACCTGCTGGCCAACCTGCCGCGAGGCATCTCCCGCCACGTGGTGCGTTTTGTGCACGTGGGCGACGAGGTCTACGCCATGAAAGAGATCACCCGTCAGGTGGCCGAGCGCGAGTATGAGATTCTGCGCCGACTGCAGAAGCTCGAGTTGCCGACCGTCATCCCGATTGCCGTGGTTACCGGTCGTCATGACCGCAACGGCGAACCGCTGGAAGCGATTCTGGTCACCCGTCACCTGAAGTTCTCACTGCCGTACCGCGCGCTGTTCGCCCGCAATCTCCAGCCGGATACTGCTGAGCGTTTGATCGACGCCCTTGCCGTGCTGCTGGTTCGCCTGCACTTGGCCGGCTTCTACTGGGGCGATGTGTCGCTGTCGAACGTCCTGTTCCTGCGTGATGCCGACGCGTTTTCCGCCTTCCTGGTGGACGCCGAAACCGGTGATTTGCAGGTGCAGCTTACCGATGGCCAGCGTGAATACGATATCGACTTGGCTCGCACCAACATCATCGGTGAATTGATGGATTTGGCTTCTGGCCGTCTGCTGCCGAGCGACGTGGACGAGATCGAGGTGGGCAACCGTCTGGTCGACCGCTACCACTCGTTGTGGAGCACGCTGACCGACACCGACAAGTTCGGCCCGGATGAGATGTGGAAGATCGAGCAGCGCGTCAACAAGCTCAACGACCTGGGCTTCGACGTGGACGAGCTGGAGATGAAGACCGCGGAGGACGGCAAACGTGTGCTGGTCCGCCCGCGCGTGGTCGATGCCGGCTATGCGTCGCGCAAGCTTCTGCGACTGACCGGTTTAGATGTGCAGGAGAATCAGGCGCGGCGCCTGCTCAACGATCTGGATGCGTACCGTGCCTCCACGTGGCGTGAAGGCGAGGAGTTGGAGATCGTCGCCACCGATTGGATGCGTGAGGTGTATGAGCCGACCGTGCGTATGATTCCACGTGAATATCGTTCGCAGATCGAGCCGGCACAGTTCTTCCATGAGGTGCTGGATCACCGCTGGTTCCTTGCCGAGAAGGCCGGCCACGACGTGCCGATGGGCGAGGCTGTGGAAAGCTACATCCAATCCGTGCTACCGAACTACAAGCTGGATGACAAAGCCGTGAACGAGCTCAACGCTGAAGCGGATTCCGGCGTGGTCGACGATGAGGCGAATTACGAAAAGCCCATCGACGATGATGATTACAATCCCGACGACGATCCTGATGCCGCGGTGTGGAGCCACTGATATGTGGAGCTGCTGAGCGAAACCGGACGGGGTGGTGCGCCGATTGCGGCGGCCACCCCGATTTTCGTTCCGCTCGATGACCCCGCCGGCAGCAGGGGAGAGATATGGGTATTACTTCGTGGCGGCTGCCGCTGCTTCGCGGCGGGCGCGGGCGACCGCGTACAGGCTGATACCGGCTGCGACCGAGGCGTTCAGAGACTCCACCATGGACGTGATCGGAATGCCGGCGATCGCGTCGCACGACTCGCGCACGAGTCGGCTCAGTCCCTTGCCTTCCGAACCGAGCACGACGATCAGCGGATCTGTCTCGAAACCGGTTTCGCCGACCAGCTTATCGCCGCCGCCGTCTAGGCCGACCGTGTAATATCCACGTTCGCGCATGCTTTCGATGGCCTTGGTGAGGTTCACCACGCGAGCCACCGGGATATGCGCCGCGGCACCGGCCGATACCTTCCACGCGGCAGCGGTGACCGAAGCGGAACGACGCTCCGGCAGAATCACGCCGTTGGCACCGAAGGCGGCGGCCGAACGAATCACCGCACCCAGGTTCTGCGGGTCGGTCACGCCGTCGAGCGCGATGAACAGTGGGCGTGCGTTGATGCGCGCACTCGGCGAATTCACCACGTCCATGGCCTTGGCCTTGCGCTCGGCGATATCCGCCAGCTCGGCGAGAGACGAATACTGGTACGGCTGCACTTTGAGCACGACGCCCTGATGGTTCGACGACCGGGCGATGCGATCCATTTCCAGACGGTCGGCCTCCAGCAGGTGCAGGCTTTGTGCGCCGGCGAGCTTGATGATCTCGCGTGTACGGTCATCATGCTCGATACGTGTCGCGATATACAGCTGCATGCTGGGGACGCCGACGCGCAGCGCCTCCAGCACGGCATTGCGGCCGATGACCAGATCGTCCGAATCGGACGTGAACTTCGCGGCGCGACGGCGGGCTGCCAGTCGTGGATCTGCCATCTTGCGACGGTTCGTCGCCTGCTTGGCCTTGTATGCCTTGTGATACACGCGATCCTCGGCTTTGGGCGTCGGCCCCTTGCCGCGTAGCGCATTGCGGTGTTTTCCTCCCGACCCCTTGGTCGGACCTTTCTTGATTGCCATACGTGCCATTGTCCCAGACCCCCACGCCAAACAGCTATTCGCGGCGCGCGAATCGCCCCAATCTCCTGAGAGACTCGGTTTGCGTTCCTAAGTGCGCAGAGTTGTCGTTTCGGCGCGCACTTAGGAACGGAACGCAGCTCGTCCGGTTCCGAAGCCGCTGGAGTTCCTTGCCTTGGCACGTATGATGAATGCAGGATCGGGCGGCGTCATTCACACCCGGAGAGCCAGAAGGCCTTGCGATGGTCGATGTGAGCAGGGAGTGCTGCGAGCGGTATTTCGGCATGGACGACGAACTGTTCGATTACACCATGGCGACGCTCCGCTGGCTGCTCGCGCTGTGTGAGCGTGTCGCCTGAAATCGTTCGCGGAATGCGGATATTTGGACAACACGTAAAGGGCTGTTTCGCCAAGCGATGACGGGTTTGTGGAATAATGGCAACAGTATGCATCGGCAGCAGTTGCGCCGGTGCCCATAACCGCGCAGCTTTATCGAGATGACCGGGGGAGGGGACGATCCCGGTGATCGTGAGGGCTGACTACTCCGCGGCTATATCAAGGAGACCATTATGGTTGATCGCACAAATGATCAATCCACAGGCGTGCAGCCGCAGGAAGGCCTGCTTCACGACGTCGATCCCAGCTTGACCGAGGCGAACGAAGTCGCCAAGGCGCTGGATGTGGATACCAATACCGGCCTGAGTTCCGCCGAGGCGCAGCGCCGGTTGGAGAAATTCGGCCCGAACCAGTTGGCCAGCGCGCCGCCCGTACCCAAGTGGAAGAAGTTCCTGGCGCAGTTCCAGGATCCGCTGGTGTACCTGTTGCTTGCCGCCACTGTCATCTCACTGATCGCATGGTTCATCGAGCGCTCGCACGGAACGGCCGGCGAAGTGCTGCCGTTTGACGCCATCGTCATCATCCTGATCCTGATCGTCAACGCGGTGCTGGGCTATATTCAGGAGGCCCGTGCCGAGCAGGCGGTGGAGGCGCTCGCCCAAATGACGGCACCGCAGACCTCCGTGCTGCGTGACGGCAAAATCGTGCACATCAACACCGCCGACGTGGTTCCCGGCGACATCGTGGTGCTTGGCGAAGGCGATACCGTCTCCGCCGACGGGCGTCTGTTCGCCGCCGCGTCGCTGCGCATCGCCGAGGCGAGCCTGACCGGCGAATCCGTGCCGGTGGGCAAGAAGCCCGACACGCTCGACTCCGCCAAGGCGCTGGGCGACCGCACCAATATGATTTTCAACGGCACGTCCGTCACTCAGGGCACCGGCCGCGCGATCGTGACCGGGACCGGCATGAACACGCAGGTCGGCAAGATCGCCGACATGCTGTCGCAGACCGATGACGAGGATACCCCGCTGCAGAAGGAGATGACCCACGTCTCCAAGATCCTGGGCATTGCCGTGTGCATCATCGCGGCCGTCGTGCTCGTCGCGCTGTTCATCACGCAGGGCTTCCACAAGATGCCCGACGATCTCATCGACTCGCTGCTGCTGGCCGTTTCGCTGGCCGTCGCCGCAGTGCCGGAAGGTCTTGCGACGATTCTGACGGTTGTTCTCGCGCTCGGCGTGCAGCGCATGGCCAAGCACAACGCCATCGTCAAGAAGCTGAGCTCCGTGGAGACGCTGGGATCCGCTTCAGTGATCTGCTCCGACAAGACCGGTACGCTCACGCGTAACGAGATGACCGTCGAGCGCATCGTCACCCCGAGCGGTGAAGTGCAGCTCACCGGCACCGGTTACGAGCCCAAGGGCAAGATGCTGGGCATGGGTGGCGCCGCCATCGAGGAGAGCGCTCCGGTCAACGCCGAAGCCCTGCGCACCATCGCCGTCGGAGCGTTTGCCAACGACGGTGACTTGCGTCAGAACGATGCCGGCCAGTGGGAGATCGTCGGCGACCCGACCGAGGTGTCGCTCGTCGTCGCCTCCCGCAAGATCAAGGTCGAACGCGCCCTCGGCAAGCTCGACCGTGTGGCCGAGGTTCCGTTCACGTCCGAGCGCAAGCGTATGGCCGTGATCGGCAAGGACAGCAGCGACAACGGCAACCTGAGCGTCTATGCAAAGGGCGCGCCCGATGTGCTGCTCGGCTACTGCACGCGCATCGCGGTTGGCGACGCCGTCCGCCCGATGACCGAAGGCGACCGCCAGGAGATTCTCGCGACCGTCGAGCGTCTGTCCGGCGAGGCATACCGCACGCTGGGTGAGGCGTACCGCCCGCTCGGCACCACATCCCTGGCCGATATCCCCGGCATCAAGACCAATGCAGCCGGCCAGGTGACCGACATCTCCGAGCAGAGCGACGTCATCGAGCGTGACCTGATCTGGGCCGGCATGGTCGGCATCATCGACCCGCCGCGCACCGAAGTGCGTGATTCCGTGGCCGAAGCGCATCGCGCCGGCATCCGCACGGTGATGATCACCGGCGACCACCCGCTCACCGCGGCCCGCATCGCTTCCGATCTGGGCATCATCGAAAAGGGCGGCAAGGCCCTCACCGGCGATCAGCTCGACGCGATGCCCGACGAGGCGGCGTTCGACAAGGCGACTTCTGAGGTCTCCGTGTACGCCCGCGTGGCCCCCGAGCACAAGCTCAAGATCGTGGAGTCGCTGCAGCGCCAGGGCAACATCGCCGCCATGACCGGCGACGGCGTCAACGACGCCCCGGCCGTCAAGTCCGCCGACATCGGCGTGGCGATGGGCATCACCGGCACCGAGGTGACCAAGGAATCCGCGAAGATGATTCTCGCGGACGACAACTTCTCCACCATCGTCGCCGCCGTGCGCGAAGGCCGTGTGATCTTCGACAACATCCGCAAGTTCCTGCGCTACCTGCTGAGTTCCAATGTGGGTGAGGTGTTCACCGTGTTCCTCGGTGTGGTGTTTGCCGGCTTCCTCGGCATCCGCCAGCCGGAAACCGTGGGCGTCACCGTGCCGCTGCTCGCCACACAGTTGCTGTGGATCAACCTGCTGACCGATGCCGCGCCGGCGTTGGCTATGGGCGTGGACCCGCAGACCGACGATGTGATGGGTCGTAAACCGCGTAAGGTGACGGACCGCGTGATTGACGCCTCCATGTGGGGCGACATCATCTACATCGGCGTCATCATGGCCATCGTCACGCTGATTGGTATGGACATGCACCTGTCCGGCGGCTTGTTCACCGACCGCTCGGTGGATGCCATCGGCCATGAAGCGCAGATGACCGAGGCCCGTACGATGGGCTTCACGATTCTGGTGTTTGCCCAGCTGTTCAACGCGCTGTCCTCCCGTTCGCATCTGCAGTCCGCATTCGTGGGTCTGTTCTCCAACAAGTGGCTATGGGGTGCGATTGGTTTGTCCGTGGCGCTGCAGCTCGTGGTGATTTACGTGCCGTTCCTCAACGGTCCGTTCGGCACCGTGGCATTGAGCCCGATGGCTTGGGCGGAATGCATCTGCCTGGCCGCAATCGTGCTGATTGCCTCCGAACTGCGCAAGATTGTGCTACGCGCGATGGCCAAGCGTTAAGCCATCGCAATAGCCCTGATTGTGGGCATATAGCAGTGGGCCGGGCTTCTGGTATTCAGAGCCCGGCCCACTGCTATATCCAAACGGCTCCTCATGGGGCGGTAACTATCCCATGGGGCGGTGATTTCCTCATGGGGCGGTCGCTGAAAACGGCATTATTCCGCGAAAAAGGAAAATATGCTAACCGCCCCATGGGGAGTTACCGCCCCATGGGAAACAGGAGAACGCTGCAGACCTCAGTTGTTGCTGCCGTCAGTGCCGTCAGTAGAGGTGGAGTTGTCGCCGCCGTTATTGTTGTCGCTATTGTTGGACTCGTCTTGAGACTTCTGCTGTGCCTCTTGGTCAGCCTTCTGCTGAGCCTCTTCCTGAGCTTGCTTGGCGGCATCTGCCTGCTGCTTGGCCTGCATCGAGGCGGTGACGTCGGACTCGGCCTTCTGCAGTTTAGAAATCGCATTATTGACGTCGGATTCGGACGGACTGGTCCCGTTCATCACCGTATTGGCCTCGGTGATGGCGTTTTGCAGCGCGGTGCGGGTGTTTTCATCGGCCA
>ENA-OPRT01000694-OPRT01000694.1-human-gut-metagenome-genome-assembly--contig:-NODE-694-length-15573-cov-3.419126_pt1 | contig 15573 bp, 10 predicted proteins | sample MGYA00241895_ERZ501884 | MGnify/ENA primary metagenome ERZ501884 (study PRJEB25962, sample SAMEA2042225) | human gut metagenome | biome: human gut; feature: human-associated habitat; material: faeces...
TTACATATATTTTACCATAAAGAAGGTACTTTTTCTTTACTTTGTCAACAGGTCCAATGTTTTGTGTAAACCGCTTGGCTTGATGAAAAAATCATAGTGATTTACATTAAATTTTTAGAATGGTATAAGGCTTGGATGGCATGATTGCTGTTTAAGCCTTGTTTACTATATTAACACGGATATGCAGGTATGTCTTTTTCTGTAGTAAGCGGTTATCGATTCCGACGTGTTCGAAAAGCATGAAAAACTGTACAACCGGAAGCCGGTGGGGACGGAGTTTAATGGATTTTTTGGTGTCCCTGGTGGGGAGGACATTATTAAATTTGAAGACATTTCTTGATGGAACTGAAATGATGGAGGATTCCTTGTATGAGGGTCAGATGTGTTATATACCGGAAGAGGTGAAAGAGGACAAGAATTTTGTAGAGAAGATTGTTTATGTTTCGCCAATACGTCATGCAGAAGGGAACTTTTATTTAAGTCAGATTTTAGCTTATCCTGAAATGTATGAACAGATGTTACAGGTGTTAAAAGAATATGATGAAGATATCATCAGTATTAATTATGATGATAATGAAAGACGAATTGGAAAGGGAACGTATAAAATCTTGTCAAAATCCAATAAAAAAGCATTGCCATTAAATGTATACGGAGATGGTATGAAAAAAGCAATCCTTCTAATGAGTGCAGTGATAGCAGCAAAAGATGGAATTCTATTATTGGATGAATTTAAAACAGCAATCCATACATCTGCAATGAATAAAACTTTTAAGTGGATTATAGAAAGCTGTAAAAAATTAAATGTTCAGGTGTTTATGACATCTCATAGTAAAGAGGCAATAGACAAAGTGCTCAAATGTTCAACTGAATGTATAGATGATATGGCTGTATATACATTATACAAAGATTCGGAAGGTACATCAGTTAGAAGACTGGATGGAAAAATGGCAATTGAAGTACAGGATGAAATGGGATTGGAGTTAAGATAAATGAATAGTATTATATTATGCGAAGGTTCATCGGATTTTGTCTTGTTGCAGTATTATATGAGAACAGTATATGGATGGACTGACGAAAGAACACAGAATATCAGATTGGATAGTATAAAAAGAAGCCGGACTCTGAAAAAGGACGAAAATTTATTAACAATTAGATAATGGAGTTATTATTACTGGTTATTCCATTTGAAGATACCGGAGCGATGGAAACATTCTTATTAAATGCTATTGCGAATGATAGTGCATACGATGCAGAGATTATTAGAAAAGGGAATCAGTTTGTTGAAGAAGTTGATAAAGAAAGAAAATATCTTACAAAACGTAGATACATAACAAAGTCCAAATTCGATGTATATTTTTCAATCAGAACAGCGGCGGAGCAATTTGTTGAAAGGCAGAATATATTAAAGCGTGTTCCCTGGGAGCAATATTCACAGATTCAAGAAGAATTTCAGAAACTCAAAGATTTCGGAATCCCCGGGACCATTGGGGACGGGGATTTGTGGCTTTTTTGGTGTCCCTGGTGGCATTTTATAAAAAATAGACTTATCATGATTATCTATATAAAAAGAATTACCGTATAGAGACAGGGAAGATTTTTATACTAAAGTATGCAAGAGAAGCTGCCGGTGGCAGGTTCTCTGTATATAAAAGATTTTATGATTAATATGTAGAGGAGAAAACTGGACAAGAGGAAAGAATTAAAACATTAACCTTTAAATATAAGATATCTACAAGGACCTATTCTATTGATAAAAGTAATAAAGATTAGTTTGAAAATTCAGATATTTTGCGAATGGATAATTTGTCCTATAATAGTTAAAATTCACATAAAACAGGTAGGGAGGAAAGTATGTGAATAGGACACAAGATACAATTATTTTAGAAAAAATATTTAACGAAAGATTGGAATTATCAATTTATAAGAATAGGGGACAATTTTATTTAACGAAAAATTTAAGAAAGCAATTTAGGCATAAAATAGAAATTAATATTGATGTAAAAAATCAAAAAAGATTAATTATTAAAGAGTTGGATGAAGGCAACGTTCAGCAGAACTTTTATTCAAAAAAATTAGCACAACATATTTCAGACCTGGTTGGAGTTAATGGAAATATGAAGTTTTTATTTATAAGAGACGAAGCGGATAATTGTTGGATTGGCGTGCTGCTCCCTGAAATGGCAGATTCATATTTGTGTGGCATTAATATGTGTCAGAAAAAAGAATATTTACCTAAAGATTATAAGGAAGAAATTATAATAAGTATATATCGAAAGTTTTGGAATTTATTAGAAAAGGAAGAGATTGAACATTGTTATTTCATTAGCAACTGTTTAGTTAGTGGAATATCAGATTATAGACTTGCGATTTACTATACTGCAATGTACGCATATACTTTGGCGAAACAAATGGCGGCAATACAAAGAAGATGCAAAAAAATTGAGTCTAGATTGTCTCTAAACCAGCCGTTGATAGTGGATGGAACTGGTACGCTGTTGGATATCTATGTTTATCAGTCGTATCAGTTAGAAAATATAGAGATAAAAGAATTTAGGGACGGATTAACATTAATGGAACATATGGTTTTGAAATATTTATTACAAGAACGTGATATAGAAAATAGTATTGGTTATGGCTATAGAATGAGAAAAAATATAGAACATGCAAAAATATCTTTAAGGCAAAAAGCTGTTGAGTATTATGGGTGGAGTTATATAAGAAGTATGTTCGCGTAGCCAGTGGGGACGGGGAATAGCGGCTTTTTTTGTGTCCCTGGTGGCATCAGAATGTTTTGTGAGTATGATAGTATATATTGTTTGAATAATATCATTTGTGAGATTGTATTAAAAACAACAATAAAGGGAAAATTATGAATTATATTGTAGATAAAAACGGAAAAGAATTAAATGAAAAATCAAATCACAAAAAGAGAAGTTGGATATCCAAAAATATGATTGCAGCATTAACAATGATTCCTATAGCAGGAGCAATGGTTAATTTTATAGTAAAGCTATATATTTACATTTACAAAATGGGGTATTCGAGCTATTTCCAGATCCCAAATGAATATTTGCTTATAAATTATAATATTACAATATACAATATGATTATAGTGGGGAGTATTTCAGTTGTGTACTGTATGTGTGCAGTGAATAATGTTCGGATAATATTGCGACGAGAAATGTTAATAAAGAAAATTTTCTGGGGAATCTTATTGGATTTTTTAATACCTGTTCTAATTTGCTTTATTATATTGAGTATAGCAACAGGCAATTGGGAGGATGCTTTAATTGTATTACAAGAAGAACGGAGAAAATGTATAATTTTAGTTTTGTTTATAATTTTTAGTAATGCTATTATTGTTTTTGCGGTGGGATATTGCATGGTGTATTCTTTTCAAAAAGATTTAATCGAAAAAAACAGAAAAAATAAAAGAAAAGAACCAAAAAAGAATTTGTCAAGGAAACACAAATACAGATGGAAAAATAAAGATTACCAGTTGATAGGGTGGCTGCTTATCATTGTGGCGATTGTGTTCTATGGAGCATATGTTAACTGGCAAGGAATCCAGAACGCACAAAAACAAGAACTATTTTTGACTACTAGGATAGACAATGATACATATATAGTAGTTATGACCGATGGAGATGAAGCAATTTTAGAAAAAGACAGGACGGGGAAAGATGGAAAGTTGAAGATTTGCAAGGATAAATATATGAAAGTAGATTGTAAAAATCGTTTGCTGGAAAAAAAGAAATATAGAAGGGCCAGTGGGGACGGGGAATAGTGGCTTTTTATCTGTCCCCAGTGATATTTTAAATGCACAAAATATACCATAATAGCATAGCAACAGAACACAAAAACGAGGAACATAACATGTCTAAATACAAACATATAGATGATTTCATCAAAATCCCACAACTAAATAACAACGACCGGTTATTCCATTACACTTCGGCAGCAGGGATAAAAGGCATAACCGACGGTGAATTCTGGATAACAGAGAGTCATTTCTTGAATGACAGCACGGAATTTACGATAGGAACAGATATTTGCATAGAAATACTGGAAAAGCATATGAGAAATCCAAGAAGACTTTTGTATGCGAAAGATCTGTTGATGGAACAAATGCGAAAATATTATAGAGAAGAGCAAGAAGACACTGTATCCGGATCGGCAGAAGGCAGCTATGTTATTTCCTTTTGTACAAGCGGTGACAGCCTGCTGATGTGGTCGGAGTATTCGGATTTCATGGGATATTGCATGGAATTCGAATATGGAAAATTGAAGGAAACATTTCAGGAACATTGTGGGAATGACAGCACGTTATTTGATGGAAAAGTGATATATGATCATGATGAACAGACAGAATTACTGGAAGATACTATAGAGCGGCTTCTGTTATCAGATGGAGAAGATTACAAAACCATTCATGGCTGGGATGATCTGGATAGCGCAGAAGAAGAGGATGTCAAATTATTTGTAGATCATATCTCAGTGATCTGCCTGTTGTATAATATGTTCTTCAAAAAGGAATGTTTTGCACAGGAGCAGGAATATCGCATGGTCTTCCTCTGTGTACATAAAAGAGAGCATCAAGTGCCGGAAAATAGTATTCCGGTGGAATATCGGATAAAAGATGAAGTATTTATTCCGTTTATAAGAATGAAGCTTGGAGATATAAGTTGTTTAAAATCTGTTTGCGTTGGGACGAAGAATACAAGTGATCTGGCGGTTAAGGGATTGCGGCATTATTTTGGAAGCAGAGATCTGGAAGTGCGTGTGAAAAAGTCGGAGATTCCGTTGCGGTATTGACAGTCGTTGGAGACGAGAACGGGCAAGCTTGGAAGAAAGCATTCAGCTCTTGAGTCATAAAAAGTTTTCTGATATCATTATTCTAAATGTAAAAATGATAGATTGACAAAATGAGCGAAAAGTGAAACGGAGATGAAGAAAATGGAATATACAGAATTTGGAAAGACACAACTTCGTGTATCCAGGATGTGTCTTGGTACATGGGGAATCGGAGGTGCCGGATGGGATTCTTATTCCGACGAAAGCCGGATGGATGCGATCAAGGCAGCAGTAGATTGTGGAATCAATTTTATTGATACGGCACCCGCCTACAACGGAGGCAGGGCAGAACAGTATATCGGAGAAGTTGTGCACAAACTTGGCGTCAGGAAAGAAGTGATCCTGGCTACCAAGTGTGGAAATGAATTTATTAATGGAAAATATGTACGCTGCGGGTCTGCAGATAAGATTATGCGGGAGTGTGAAGAATCGCTTCGTAATCTGAAGACAGATTATATCGATGTATATCTGGTCCACTGGCCGGATCCGAATGTTCCGATGGAAGAGACAATGGATGCGCTTAATACACTGAAAAAGCAAGGAAAGATTCTGCATATCGGAGTATCGAATTTTACAAAAGAACAGATGGAAGAAGCAGAAAAATATTGTGCTATAGAAGCATATCAGCCACAGTATTCTATGGTAGATCGGAAATGGGAGCAGCTGATCCGGTGGGCCTGTGCTCAGGAAATGGGAGTTATGACTTATGGAACACTCGGAGGAGGCATTTTAACCGGAAAATACAGAGAACTCAAGGAATATGGTGTGGATGATAACCGAAACCGGTTTTACCCATATTTTAAAGAACCGTTGTTTTCAAAAGTAATGCTTCTTTTAAGAACAATGGATCAGATCAGTGAGGAACGAAATGTTCCATTGTCGCAGATTGCATTGAACTGGACCTTGCAGAGACCTTTTATTTCTTCTTGTATTATAGGAGCGCAGAGCCGCGATAAAATTGAAGAGAACTGCAAGGCATTTGAGTGGAAACTAAGTGATGATGAGATGCAGTTGCTGGAACAGGCTTTGAAAAAGACTATTATATAAGACTACAAAGGAAGACGAGGAGGAATAAACATTATGGAAGAGAAGCGTACCGGCTTATTTGAAAACGGTCTGATCTGGTTCGGCGCAGGGGTTTCGATCGCAGAGATCCTGACCGGAACATATCTGGCCCCGCTTGGCATGGGAAAAGGACTGGCGGCAATCATAGTAGGACATATCATAGGCTGTCTGATGCTTTTCCTGGCAGGAGTGATCGGCGGTAAAGTCAGAAAGAGTGCAATGGAGACTGTAAAGATGAGCTTTGGACAGAAGGGAAGTATCCTTTTTGCAGTCCTGAATGTGTTGCAGCTTGTCGGCTGGACTGCGATCATGATCTATGACGGGGCACTGGCAGCAGACGGTGTGATGCATACCGGCAGATGGATATGGTGCCTGGTGATAGGAGCACTGATCATTCTGTGGATTGTGATCGGAATTACGAATCTGGGCAAGATCAATACTGTTGCGATGGCAGCATTATTTATCCTGACACTGATTCTGTGCAAGGTGATATTTACAGGAAGCGGGGCGGGAACACCGTCTGACGACAGTATGACATTTGGAGCAGCAGTAGAGCTTGCGGTTGCGATGCCATTATCGTGGCTGCCGCTGATCAGTGACTACACAAGAGAGGCGAAGGAGCCCGTGAAAGCAACTGCAGTCAGTGCGGTTACATATGGAATCGTAAGCTGCTGGATGTATGTGATTGGTATGGGAGCTGCTATCATTACCGGAGAGTATGACATTGCACAGATCATGTTAAAGGCAGGTCTTGGCATCCTGGGACTTCTGATCATTGTATTTTCAACAGTTACAACCACTTTCCTGGATGCATACTCTGCTGGAATCTCCAGTGAGACGGTTGTAAGCAGATGGAACGGAAAGCATGTTGCTATCGTTGTGACAGTGATTGGAACGGCCGCAGCAATTGTATATCCGATGGATAATATAACAGATTTCCTGTATCTGATCGGTTCTGTATTTGCACCGATGATCGCTATCCAGATTGCTGACTTTTTCCTGTTAAAACAAGACAAGAGCAGTCGGGCAGTATATGTGCCGAATATGATCATCTGGGTGATTGGATTCGTTGTGTACAGAATTCTTATGAATGTAGATATGCCGGTAGGAAATACATTGCCGGATATGGTGATCACGATCATCCTGTGTCTGATCGCCGGGAAATTAATACCTGAAAAAAATCAGAAAAAATAAAAAAGTTAAGAAAAATGGCCGCTGTACCGGTAGTGAATAATCTGCTGGCGCAGCGGCCATTTTTTGTGATTAAAATTCATAGACAAAATCTATCAACTTTCATAAAAATACTAATTTGTCTTTTATTTAACAAAATCATATAATCAAATTATAAAGAAATGCAAACAAATACAATCATATTTTTATGGAGGTTAGTAAACTATGAAAAACAATTTTCCACACGTATTCAGCCCTCTTACGATCAGAGGTATGACACTTAAAAACCGTGTTGTAATGATGCCTATGGGAAGTGATTTCGCCGGACATGATGGGGAACTGAGCGACGAACATATCAAATATTATGAGCTGCGTGCACGTGGCGGCACAGGGCTTATCATGGTTGAAAATGTCTGTGTAAAATATCCGGAAGGATCAAACGGAACGACACAGCTGCGTCTTGACAAAGACTGTTACATTCCACGCCTTTTTACATTAACGGAAGCCTGTCACAGACAGGGGGCGCTGATGGGGATTCAGATCAATCATGCAGGTGCGTCTGCGATGAGTTCCAGAATCGGTATGCAGCCGGTATCTGCGTCGCGTTTTCCGTCAAAAGCTGGTGGAGAGATTCCGCGCGGACTTTCGAAAGAGGAGATCACAAGCATTGCAAAAGATTATGGAACCGCTGCAAAGAGAGCGGTCAATGCCGGATTTGATGTTGTAGAGATCCATGCCGGACATTCTTATCTGATCAGCCAGTTCTTATCGCCTACTACAAATGACCGTACAGATGAATTTGGCGGATCTGCTGAGAACCGTGCCCGTTTCTGCCGTATGGTCATTGATGAAGTCCGTAAGGCTGTCGGACCTAGAGTTCCGATCTCTTTGCGTCTTAGTGTAGACGAGCTTGTCGAAGGTGGTAATACGGTAGAAGATTGCCTGGAATATCTGGAATACCTGAACGATGAAGTAGATATCTACGATACTTCAGCCGGATTAAATGCTTCTATCCAGTATCAGATCGATGCGAACTATCTGGAAGATGGATGGCGTTCATACATGGCGAAGGCGGTTCGTGATAGATTCGGAAAGCCGACGATCGCGATCGGAAATATCCGTGATCCTAAGATCGCCGATGACATCCTTGCCAGAGGTGATGCTGATCTGATCGGTATGGGACGTGGACTGATCGCCGATCCTGACTGGTGTAATAAAGCACAGTACGGGGATGTATGTGATATCCGTAAATGTATCTCTTGTAACGTCGGATGTGTCGGCAACCGTATCGGCGGTAACAAACCGCTTCGCTGTACGGTCAACCCGGATCTGATCAACGGAGAAGATTATAAAAAACAGAAAGTAAATAAACCATGTAATGTCGTAGTTGTAGGTGCCGGAACTGCCGGACTGGAAGCTGCATGTACAGCTGCCGAAGTTGGATGTAAAGTTACGTTACTGGAGAAAGAGAAAGAAGCAGGCGGTCTGTCGGTAGAGATCTCTAAGATTCCTGCGAAGAAGAGACTTGCGGATTTCCCGACTTATCTGAAATACCGTGCATCAAAACTTCCGAATCTGACAATCAAAACAGGAGTAGATGCAACGGTCGCTGAGATTAAAAAATACAACCCGGATCTTGTTGTAAATGCGACTGGTTCGGTACCGCTCCTTCCACCGATCGAAGGACTGCATGACAATCTTGGCAAGAAAGATGCCAGCGTGTATTCTATCAAAGATATGATCGCAGATGTTAAGAACTATCCGGAAGACATGACAGGCAAGAAGGTTGTTGTTGTCGGAGGTGGTGCGGTAGGACTTGATGTTGTTGAATTCTTTGCCCCACGCGGTGCAGAGACAACCATCATCGAAATGATGCCGGTTATCGGAAACGGACTGGATGCATCTTCTACATCAAGTATGAAAGAATGCATGGAAAAACATCATGTAAGACAGATGACGAATACAGCCCTGCAGAAAGTAAATGCACATTCCTTCCTCGTAAAATACGATGGAAAAGAAGAAGAACTTTCGTTTGACTATGGTTTCGTATGTCTCGGAATGAGAGCGAATGCCCCGATTTGGAATGACATTCAGGAAGCTTTTACAGGTGAAGATGTGGAAGTCCTCAACATTGGTGATTCTGTACGTGCGAGACGTATCATTGACGGAACGGATGCCGGACGCCATATGGTATTGAATACCCTTGAAAGATTGAACTATCTTTAAAATATGTCCCTAAAAGGGAACCCCTTTCCAATATAAATATAAATACAAAGAAGCTTCGGAGAATCCTGCTACCTGTGATTCTCCGAAGCTTTTTGTGAAAATAACTATCTCCGGGTCCACTTCTATGATATGATATAGTATAACTGATCAATAAAAAAAACAATTGGGGGAAATACGTAATGAAAAGTTTGCTGATTCTCGGTGCAGGCGGATTCGGCCGGATGGTAGCGGAGACTGCGCAGGCACTGGGGTATGAAAAGGTTGTATTTTTGGATGATGCGGTGAAGGATGAAGCGGTCATCGGAATGTGCTGTGATTATGAGATCAGGCATAGGGAGTATCCGGTGGCAGTAGCAGCATTTGGAAATAACAAGATGCGTCTGTACTGGACGGATAAATTGCTGGAAGAGGGGTATGAGGTACCGGCAATCGTGCATCCGTCTGCAGTTGTAAGTCCGAGTGCGGTGCTGGAGCCGGGCTGCTTTGTGATGCAGAGAGCGGTGGTAAATACCAATACCCGGATCGGACGTGCGGTGCTGGTGAACAGCGGAGCGATCGTAGATCACAATTCGGTGGTATGTGCCGGAGCGCATGTCGGACTGGGAAGTGTTGTAAAGTCAGACTGTACGATCGAGAGCGGACGCAAAGTGGAGGCAGGAGAAGTGATCTTCTCAACCAGAAGGAAGATCGAGGGCGTGGACAGCCGGAGCCTGGAAGATGCCGTGTACGCATTTGGTTTCGGGCAGCAGTGCAGTTATGTGAAGCCATTCGGAGAAGGACACATCAATGAGACTTATGCAGTCTATATGCCGGGCGCAGATGGAAAGGATACGCCACTCTATGTTTTGCAGCGCATCAATATTAATGTATTCAAGAACCCGGATCAGGTAATGGCGAATATATTCGGCGTTACGGAGTATCTGCGCAGTATGATCCGTGAGGAAGGCGGAGATCTGGACAGAGAGGCATTGTCTTATATTAAGACAAAATCAGGAGAGAGCTATTTTGAAGATGCGGACGGACAGCCATGGCGCTGCCTGCATTATGTACCGGATTCTGTGTGCTATCAGATGGTGGAGAGACCGGAACAGTTCTATCAGTCGGCACTCAGCTTTGGCCATTTTCTGAAGCAGCTGGGGGATTATCCGGCCGAGAGTCTCTATGAGACGATTCCGAAGTTCCACGATACTGTGAAGCGTTTTCGTGATTTCAAAGACGCACTGCGGAAAGATGTGAAGAACAGGGCAAGACTTTGCCGTGAAGAAATAGAGTTTGTGCTGGCACGCGAGGATGACTGCGGTGTCCTTATGAAGCAGCTTGAGGAAGGAATACTTCCGCTCCGTGTGACGCACAACGATACCAAGCTGAATAACATTTTGTTTGATAAGAATACAGGAGAGGGACTGTGCATCATTGATCTGGACACGATCATGCCGGGACTTGCGGCAAATGACTTTGGTGATTCCATCCGGTTCGGGGCATCGACAGCGGAAGAAGATGAGAAGGATCTGAACAAGGTGCACTTTGATATAGAGCTTTACCGCATCTACGTGAAAGGGTATCTGGAGATGGCGAAGGATGTACTGACACCGGCAGAGAACGCCAGTCTTCCATGGGGAGCGAGACTTATGACACTGGAATGCGGCATGCGTTTTCTTGCGGACTTCCTCCAGGGCGATGTATATTTCAAAACAACTTATCCGGAACACAATCTTGTTCGAGCAAGAACACAGTTCAGGCTTGTAAAAGAGATGGAAGAACAGTTTGATCAGATGCAGGAAATTGTTGAGACGTTCTGAAAGTGATGGGCAAATTGTTGTAACTAAAATACAATTTAATTTTCAGTTTAAAGTTGACAGATAATAAAATACATTTTATTATAAATATAAGTTTGATATATAAAGATAACGAAGAGAGTTAAAATGGAAGGAGAATTCAACAGATGTTAAACGATAATTTTGTAACATTTGAAATTGGAAAAGCAAAGCATATCGCACTCGTTGCCCATGATGGTAAGAAAAAAGAACTGATCGAATGGTGCGACAAGAAGAAATCCTTTTTGAAGATAATGCCAATACCTTGTGTTGTCAGATTTGTCCGGGTGTAGTAGCGGTCGTTCGTTTCGTTGTACGCTTTCAGGCGGATGTCTCCGGAACGGTTGACGAGCCATTCCGCTTCAAAGTCTCCCACAAAATTGGTATTTGCCATCGGATTGTCACGATAGCCAAAATTACCATTGATAAGTAGTCGGTTATTCAATAATTGCCCCGAAAGCATGGTCTCGAACTCCATGTCTGTCCAGCCTCTTTCACCGGTACTGAAATTGGTGCCGAAGTTCCAGTTATTGACATCGAGAATGTTCGATAAAGCGTTATTCAACTGTCCGGAAAGGGTGGATGAAACAACACTGGACATCATATTCGAATTCTGGGTGGCTCCCAAGTTTTCCGGGGTATAGAACTTGCCGATAGCCAACAGATAGAGTATCTGCATGTTCATTTGCTCGTCAGTAGGAATATAGTTACGGACAATGGCCTGCACTTCATCGCGTTCGTTGGGCAGCTCGATGTCGAATTTTACATCGGGTGAAGTCAATTGTCCGGTAAGGTCCATCATACAGTTCACTTTTACATTTGTCTGGCTGATGTAGCCGGAGGTTGCCTCGTTGGGCATCAGGTCATTTAAGGATGCTGAGTTGACCGTATAGCCTGCTTTTATGTCCAGAGTGGCATCCAGCGGCGAACCGTTGAATGTAATGGTACTTCCATCCCTGATAATAAAGTCCTTTCGGATAACCTCTTGCAGACTGAATTTATAGACTCCCTGGCTTATCCGGTAACTGCCGAACATCTTTACATCTCCTTTATTGAAAAACTCTGTACGGATATTTCCGGTTCCCCGTCCACTGATATAGTCGCCGGCGATAGGGTCCATGATAATCTTCATGGTAGCGTCGGGGGTGGCGTCTACCAAGAGATTCAGCCGGATGTCAGTGTCGCTTTCTTTCTCTTCCTCGATTTCCTTTTGGGCAATCTCGTAGTCGGAAAGGCGGACAGAGTCTTGTACGGCACGGCGTGGCGTCTTGTCCACAAACTTGATGAACTGGTTGCTGACTGCTGTAGATACGTTATCCTTTATATAGGTAAAGGTGGTGTTGCGATTGGTAGTCATTGCAACGTCAATGTTAACGCCATCTTGGGCATTACCGGCAATAGTGGCATTCCCCGTACCGTAGACGGTGCCGTAGAAGGGATAGTCCGGTGATTCTTTGGTATTCATCACCAGCATGTCGTTGACATTGAAATTGAAACGGTACTCCAGGTTCTTGAAATGCTGATAATGCAGATAGCCGCTCATGCTGCCTTGATGCCCTTGCGTGTCGAAAATGCGGTTGTTGCGGAAGGTCAACCCGCCGGGCTCGATGTAGATGCTGTCTTTGACGGAGAAAGTGGTGTTGAGCACGTCTACCTTCATGGAAGCATCGCCGAATACACGCCCTTCCATGGTGAGAGCCTTGAATTTGCCATAGAAATGTACATGGCCGGTGGCACGTCCGTTGAATTCGGGCGTGATGCTGCTCATATAATGATGTATGAACTTCAAGTTGGTACCGCCCGCTTCAATTTGGAGATCCAATGAACTGGTGGGCTTCAAGGGATAGACATAGCCATACACATGGCTTTTGGCGATATCTTTCTCCCTGATATGGGCATCCAGATAGATGCCCTTCACGTCATGGTGCCATTCTCCGTGTATGTTGGCATCACCCAGCAAGCCTTCGTTCAATCCGAGGTTGCGGATAAACAAGTCGGTGCTCATGACGGGTTTTTCCAGTACTCCGCTGGCGAAAGCCGGACCGGTGGCTTCTCCTTTGAAATTGACTCCGAGGTCTGCAATGTCGAACACATAACCGATGTTGATTTCCTTCAAATCCAGACGTACTGTATCTTCGGGTTGTGGTGAAACGATACCATTGATACGCAAGTGCCGGTCTTTATGGCTGAAGTAGAAATCATTGACATACACTTTGCCGGAGTCGAGTACCACTTGGGAGGGATGTATATCCCATAGCGTATCGTTCAGTATCACGTTGGTGGGCTGGACATCAATGACGGTTTTTAAGGGGGGAAGTTTCCTCTTGTTTTCATTCGCTTCTTTCTGTTCACGGATGAAGTGGGCGACGGCGGCGAGTTTCCCGCTGTAGGTTACAGTGCTGCTGTTACCCCAGTTCAGCGTGGTCTGTATGCTGTTGCTCTGGGCTTGCGCTTCTAAAGCTATATTGACAGCGCCGCTTGATTTGCGGTTGCTGAAGCGTAGGCGTGTATGAAACTGGTCACCGGGATTCTCGCAAAGGAACATTCCGGATTCGATGAATTTGTTTTCATAGCGGAGACGAGGAAAATAGCCTTCTACACGGAGCCGCTGTGCCTTGTCATTGAAGTATCCTTTAATGGTGGAATGGGTATATACTTTTACCGGAATCTGAAAGACGGTGGAGAGCAGTTCCGTATTGTAAATGTGCATGTCGAAATGGAAATTGTTCTCCGTCTCTATGGGTTTCTTGTCTGGCAGAATCAAGGCGGGGATATAACGACGCATGATATTCAGTACACTGGCAGGCAGGGTACGATAAGAATAATCGCCTTCTATGCTACCTTGGAGAAAGTTGGATTGGATAGTCAGCCGTTTCTGGTTTTCGCTTTCTCTTATGGCGGATATCTTCAGGTTGTCCAGGAAGTATTGTGTTTCCGGAGCTGCGAACGATAAGCTGTCAATGTTGATTTCACCGTTCATCTCGTCAATGGAACCGCCGGTGAAGTCCGCCTTGACTTTGACTGATATTTCCGTATCTTCATAGTCGGGTGTCAGATGTAGGGCATGAGGACGAAATTTGTCGATGCTTGCCTGAAAGTTGAAAGTCGGTACCCGACTGGCGGTATTGATGGTACCGTTCAAAATAACAGAACCATTGGTGTCATCCAAGGTGACTTTTCCCGTGAAGCCTCCCTGCTTGTATTCTCCATCCAGAGTGATATTTTCGTAATTGTAGTCGCTGTAATCAATGGAGGCAACCAGCCCTTTCAGCAGTACGGATGGGTATTGGTTTTCGTAATGGCTGCTGTTGACATCCAGATTGAAAGTTACTTTACCCAGTTTTTTGTTACCCAGCATCTTGCCCAGCTCAAACTCTTTGGTTTTCACTGCACCGGAATAGGCAAAATAACCTTTATCTTTGTTAGAACTTAGTTTTACGTCAGTTTGGATGGTTCCGATGTCAGTGCGTACTTGTCCGTAAGTTACGAGGTCTGTGAAGTAGCCCGATACTTCTCCACGGAAGGAAACCGTTCCTAAGTGTTGCAGGACGGGAGGTACTCCATTATAGTTCTTGCTGAAATTCCGGACAAAGAAGGCAATTCCTTCCGGGTCTGCGTACAAATTGGACAAATTGCCGAATATATAAGCATTTTCCGGATGGGAAAGGTCTTGTAGTGATACGTCTCCCCTCAGATAAAAATGATTTCCGACAGAGACGGAAAGGTGCGGGCAATTCAGTTGATTGACAGTGCCGTCCGTCTGTACCTCTACTTGCAATTTTTCCTTGAAAGAACCAAAAGCCGGAACAAAAGCCGATAAATCCTGCAAGGCGATTTGAGAGGGCAGCAAATGGAATGAGAAACGGACATCTTGGGCAAGATTGTCAAACGCCCCCAGGCTGTCATAATCCATGTGTATAGTATCCATTGCCAAAGAGGTGTTGGGGAGGTCGATGGCGAAATTTTCGATTTTCATCCGTTGGTCATTGCCGATAACCTTTAGGCTTAGTTTCTTCAATTCAAATCCGGAATGTTCTTCTTCGATGCTCAGACGCTTGATGGCAGCATTGATAGAATCATTTTGCAATGCTTTTAGGGAGATGTTTGCAATAATGTTACGCAAGCGGAGATGCTGTGGATTGAACTTTCCCGGAGTCTCTTTCTCGGACAGCACATCATATGAAACCTTTCCGCGGCGTATCAGTAAGGAATTGATACGGAGATCCAGGTTATTTTTCTTTTGAACCGTATCTTTGGATGCGAATGCGTCGAGTACAAACTGAAAATTAGGTTTATCCTTGGGAGTCTGCTTGCTCAGATTGATGTTAAAGCCGAACAATTGTATGTTACTGATGGATATTTTGCCGCTGAATAGGGGGAGAATATCGAATTTGGCGGAAAGACGGGTGATATCCTGTTTATTCTCCGGAGTCAGTATCACTTC
>ENA-OPRT01000695-OPRT01000695.1-human-gut-metagenome-genome-assembly--contig:-NODE-695-length-15568-cov-4.644427_pt1 | contig 15568 bp, 16 predicted proteins | sample MGYA00241895_ERZ501884 | MGnify/ENA primary metagenome ERZ501884 (study PRJEB25962, sample SAMEA2042225) | human gut metagenome | biome: human gut; feature: human-associated habitat; material: faeces...
GAAGTCGCTGATGCGGATGTACGGAAGGCTGTCGAAGACAAAGATTACAAATTCGTAAGCATCGAAAAATAAAATCAAAAATGAAAAGCCCGCGGGAGAAAATAAGATCATCGCGGGCTTTTCACGTGTCCGTCTTGGGACAGGTTTGCATTAAATGTTTATTTCCGTGGTTAGGATTGCGGGAACGGAAAGCTGCTGCAAAACAGTATAGAGGGCGGAATCCGTTATCGCAATGTATTGATATGAAATGTCCTGTAAGCCTTGTTTGCCTTTTCAGAAAAAACGGGAGAGCGGTATTTCTGCAAGCCGATTCCCTTATACAATAAAAAAGGACGGCTCGCACCGTCCCTTTTCAGGAGTATAAAAAAATAAAGGAAGTTGGAAAGGAGTGATTTTCGCTTGGGAGTGCGAAAATTTCCCAACGGCAGAACCGTTTCATGAATCCGCTTCTGCCTGTAAGTAGTATATCACAAATAAATGATTTTGAAAACTACTTTCAATTATTTTTTAAAATTTTTTATGGAAGCGGTATTTACAGGAAAAGAAATAACAAAGAACTATTTTTTCTTATGATTGATGCAGATGATTTCCAAATCACTGCCGGAGGAGATTATTCTGTACCGGCGGTAGGACACCACGGGGAATTTAAAATATCCTGTCCGGCAGCCGCAGGAAGAAGCGGTTTCCGTCGTTTCATATGAACTTGTCATTCAAATCATTTAACCATAAAAATCCTCAGTGATTGCGGAGGTCTTTTGATTTTTAAACGTGATCATCGTGTTAATATCTCCCAGAGGTTTTTATTAATAAAATAATACTCTCTGCCTTGTTTTGTTTTATCTAATAGTCCGGCTGCAACTAATCGGTTTAGATACTTAGAAGCGGTTTGTTTTTTTGCGATATGCCGATCTACGAGAAAGGAAATTTTACAGTATGGCTGTTCAAAAAGGAGTTCAATTAATTCTCTGCTATAGATATCAGCCATTTCATTCTTTACAAATATTTCTGTTTCTAATTGTACCTTTCGGATTTCTTGAATCATGGACAGAGTCTTTTTAGCGGTCACTTCCACCGCGTCTAAAATATAAAGAATCCAGTTAGTCCAGTCTGCGTATTCAGTTACATCTTGCAGGGCTTTATAATAATCGGATTTGTGTTCAATGATGTAGCTGGATAGGTATAGGATAGGAACGTCAAGGAGCTTTTCCTGTATTAAGTAAAGAACATTAATTATACGCCCAACTCGTCCATTCCCGTCAGGGAAGGGATGGATGCATTCAAATTGATAATGGATGACTGCCAATCGGATTAAAGGATCAATATTTCCCTCATTTACATTAATATAGTTTTCCAAGTTGGAAAGTAGACGAAGTATATCATCCTTGTTATCTGGCGGAGTGTAAACGGTCTCACCATATGAATTCTTCAGTACTGTTCCAGGTAATGAACGGATTCCGTCTGAACGTTGTTTTACTTTATGGAATAATTCAATAAATATATTAATTCCTAATGGACGTTGCTTGATTTCATTGAATCCATACCAAAGGGCGTCTTTATAATGAAGGACTTCTTTTGTAGATGGGGAAATGATTTTACTGTCCGGTGCCGAAAATGCTTTATATAAATCATCGTTTGTGGTAACAACATTTTCTATTTCACTGGAAGATTTTGCTTCTTGTAATGATACCGTCTGCAACAGCAAAAGCGGATTTGCCTGCATGTAAGTCCATCCGTGCAGTTTTGCCAAGGCCTTATGAGCAGAAACCGTTTTCTTTAGTATTTGGACTGTTTCCAGTTCTGCATGCGGAGGTAATATCGGAAGGTTATTATATGCTGTTTCTTTTTTGTATGGCATAAAAGTTCTCCTAATAGGTATGCATTATCATCCTATTTGGATAATAGGGTGATTTTTGAAGTAGAAATAAACCTATTTGAATAATAGTATGATTGAATAAACCTGTCAATAAAATAGGGTGATTTTTAAGGTGAAAATAAACTTGATAAAAATTGACAGAAATGATTTCGGTATATAAATGGATTTTTGTTACTAAATGGCAATATCAAATCAGACAGTCACTCAGAAAAATTATGCAGCAGATGAAAGTCGGGCAATCTGCTTTCTTCTAACGTGAACTTGTAATTCAAATTTGAATTTGATACCATGGAGAAAAGAATGGAATTCATGAAAGGGCAGCGTTCAGGAAGAAAGGATACTTGAAAATGGAATGGCTGGGACGAAACAGGAAATCGGTCATCATTGCCGTGGTTTTGGTAATCGCCTTTGCTGCGGGATATTTCTTTTATAAGAGCAGGAATGCGGAACAGGGAAAACTGATTCTTTACGGAAATGTAGATATTCGTCAGATTTCTCTTGCGTTCAACAGCAATGGGCGGATCGAGGAAATGCTGAAAGAGGAAGGCGATGCGGTGAAGGCAGGCGATGTGCTGGCGCGGCTGGATACCCGCCCGCTGGAGCTGGCGATTGCCCAAAAGAAGGCGGTGATTGCCCAGCAGGAAGCGGTGGTGGAAAAGCTGCACAACGGTTCTCGTCCGGAAGAAATTACCCAGGCGGCGGCACAGGTGGAATCTCTGGCGGCCGCGGAAAATAATGCCCGCGCTTACTACCGGCGTATGGCATCGCTTCTTGCCGACGGTGCGGTAAGCAGGCAAAGTGCCGATGATGCGGAAGCACGATGGAAAGCGGCGGCGGCCAATTTGGAAAATGCGAAGGCTGCATTGTCTTTGGTAAACATGGGACCCCGCAGTGAAGATATCGCGGCGGCAGAAGCGCAGCTTTCCTCTTTGAAGGCAGGTCTTGAAAATGATCTGTACAATTTGAGCCAGGCAACGCTTGTCGTACCGCAGGACGGCGTGATCCGTTCCCGTTTGATGGAAACGGGGGATATGGCATCTGCTGCGAGGCCGGTGTATCTTATCGGTCTGTCCGATCCGAAATGGATCCGTGCGTATGTGCCTGAAAGCCGTCTTGGCGAGTTACGGGAAGGTATGGAAGCGGATGTTTATGTGGATAGTTTCCCGAATGAAGCGATTAAGGGAAAAGTGGGATATATTTCCGATACGGCGGAGTTCACGCCGAAGTCTGTACAGACGGAGGAACTCAGGACATCGCTCCTTTATGAAGTGCGCATTTTTGTAGATGACGAAAAGAATCGCCTCCGCATGGGAATGCCGGCAACGGTGAAGTTTTGAAATCACGGAAAGTTTTTAAATACCGGGAAAGGATGTATCGTGGCTGACGGATATGTGGTGGAAGCGGCCGGTGTGACGAAACGGTTCAGGGATTCCCGCGGGGGAGCACTGCTGACTGCCGTGGACTGTCTGGATATACGGGCGGCGCGGGGGAAGATGACAGCACTTATCGGGCCAGACGGCGCGGGGAAGACGACATTCCTTCGCATGGTCTGCGGGCTGATGTTTCCTACCGAAGGGATTCTTTCCGTACTTGGCATTCCTGTGGCGGACAAACCTGCAGATGTGCAAAGGCGTCTTGGATACATGCCCCAGAAGTTTGGGCTCTATGAGGATCTGACGTGTATGGAAAATATGAATCTTTACGCTGATCTTCATGGGATTTCAACAGGGGAACAGAAAGAACGGTTTGAAAAATTATTTCATATGACCGGTCTCGCACCGTTTGCACAGCGTCTTGCGGGAAAGCTGTCAGGCGGCATGAAGCAGAAACTGGGACTGGCGTGTACTCTCGTGCGGACACCGGAGCTGCTTATTCTTGATGAACCGACAGCAGGTGTCGATCCTCTTTCCCGACGGGAGCTTTGGGAAATATTGAAAGATCTTGTGGAGGGCGGGCATATTTCCGTCCTTGTTTCCACAGCCTACATGGAAGAGGCGGAGCTTTGTGACGAGGTATACATCCTGAACAAAGGGAAAGTTCTTGACAGGGGCACGCCGGAGGAGCTGAGGAAGGAAACGGAAGGCCGCTGCCGGATGGCGAAAACGCCGGAAGGGATACCGTCCCGCGTGCTTCAGGCTGCATTTCTGGATGATTGGGAGTCTGTGGAGGATGCCGTTCCCGAAAAGGGAAATGTACGGTTCGTTTTAAAGGAAGGGGTGCCGCTTGAACGGGTAAAAGCGTTTTCCTGTTATCCCCGTTTGGAAACGGAAAGCGTGCCGTCCCGTTTGGAAGACAGTTTTATGTGCTGTCTTGGAAAATTGGAAAGAAAAGAAAGGCCTCTTGAAGGATTTGAACTGGATTATAAAGAACCGGCACATATTTCCGGCAAAGTGGATATTGAAGTAAAAAATCTGGTGCGTCGGTTTGGTGATTTCACCGCTGTGGACAATACATCGTTTCAGGTTCATGAGGGAGAAATCTTCGGGCTTTTGGGGCCGAACGGCGCAGGCAAGTCGACAACGTTTAAAATGCTCTGCGGACTTCTTCCCGCCAGCAGCGGCGAATTGTCGGTGGCGGGGGTAAACCTGCGGACAGCACGGGCGGCGGCCCGGGCCAATGTGGGATATGTGGCGCAGAAATTTTCTCTCTACGGTATGCTTACTGTCCGGGAAAATCTGGAGTTTTTCGGCGGTGCTTACGGACTGCCCCGGCAGAAAATAAAAGAAAGAATGAAAGAGGTGCTTTCTCAGTTCGGTCTCAGCGGCGCGGAAGACAGGATGGCCGGCGATCTGCCCGGCGGGTACAAACAGCGCCTGTCCATGGCGGCGGCTCTTCTTCATGAACCGAAAATATTATTTCTCGATGAACCGACAAGCGGCATTGATCCCCCTGCCCGTCGGGTTTTCTGGCGGCAGATAACAGCGCTGGCCGCAAAGGGAACGACAGTGATCATCACGACGCATTTTATGGACGAGGCGGAATACTGCGACCGCATCATGATACAGGATCAGGGAAAGATTCTTATTCTTGGAACGCCCGAGGAAGTACGGAACAGGGGCGGGAAAAATCTCACCATGAATGAAGCGTTCATTGCCATTGTGGAAAACAGCCGGAGAAAGGAGGAGTTATGATGGAGGCCTTCCGCCGTATTTCTTCACTGGTGAGAAAGGAATATAACCAGCTTATCCGTGACCGGAGCAGTCTGGTGATCGGGATCGTTATTCCCATCATGCTCATTCTTCTTATCGGGTACGGCCTGTCTCTGGATGTGAAAAATGTGCCTGTGGCGGTGGTCATGGAAGATGCATCACCCACGGTGCAGGATATGCTTTCTTTTATGGACGGCTCCGACTATTTTGATCCCCGCTATACCACGTCCATGAAAGAAGGTACGGAAATGATGAACCGGCGGGAAGTGGACGCCATAATCCGTGTGCCGCCGAATTTCACGGAAAATCTTTTCAGGGGCGGCAGCCATGTGCAGATTATTCTCTGGGGCGTGGACGCGGCTTCCGCGCGGACAGCAGAATCTTATCTTGAGGCAGGCCTTGCTTCATGGCAGGCAGCCAATGCGTCAAAGTACATGACCGTATCCGACGGCCTCGGTTTTGTATCCGTCACGCCGCGGCAGTGGTTCAATGACGCCAATACAAGTACATGGTTCTTTATTCCCGGGCTCGTGGTGCTCATCATGACGCTTGTCGGCCTGTTCCTGACTACAATGGTCATGGCGCGGGAATGGGAAAGGGGCACGCTGGAAGCTCTTTTTATCACGCCGGTAAGACCGATAGAAATCCTTTTATCGAAGATGATTCCTTACTTCGGTGTTGCCACGATCGGTTTCTGGCTCTGCATGGCGGCGGCGCGTTACTTATACGGCGTGCCTGTGCACGGTTCATTCTTAATGATCCTTCTGGGATCGGTTATTTACCTCATCGTAACGCTGGGCATGGGACTTACGATTTCGTCGGTGATCAAAAACCAGTTCTTTGCGTGCCAGGTGTCTATGCTGGTGAGTACGCTTCCTACGGTCATGCTGTCAGGATTTATTTTCGATCTGCGAAGCGTGCCTGCTGTGGTCTATGCCGTGGGACATGTCCTTCCTGCTACATACTATATGGAACTTTTGAAATCGCTCTTCCTTGCGGGAAATGACTGGGCGCTTATCAGGGAAAACTGTCTGATCTTAGGGGGATATGCTGTGTTCTTTACGGGACTCTCCTGCGTGGTAACGAAAAAGAGGCTGGAATGATGGAACATATTATGCTTTACATCCGCCGCATCTTTTTCATGGTGCGGAAAGAAATGCTGACCACCCTGAAAGATCCGAAAAGCCGCATTATCCTTATTATGCCTGTCATTATCCAGTCCCTGCTTTTCGGTTATGTGGCATCGTATAATCTGGACAGCGTGGATTATGCCGTCCTTGATTTAAGCAGGAGCCGCTGCTCCGAAGAATTGATTGCCGAATTGGACGGAAGCGGGATATTTAAACGGGTGGCGACACTTGGGAGCGCATCGCAGATTGCCCGATTCATCGACGGGCGGAAAGCGGGTGTCGTCCTCGTCATCGGTCATGATTTCGCGGATAAGATAACCGCGGGGGAAACTGCGCCTGTCCAGGTAATCACCGACGGAAGAAATACGATGACTTCGAGCATCGCATCAGGGGATATTTCCGCGGTGGCAGCGGCATATAACAGCCGGCTTCACGGCGGTCGTCAGCTTCTCCATATAGACCCTGTGGCATGGTATAATCCGAACTTGATTTCCCAATGGGGGTTCCTTGCGTCGCTCCTTCCCATGGTCAGCCTGACGCAGGTAATGATCCTTGCGGGGCTGTCCGTGGCGAGGGAAAGGGAGAACGGTACTTTTGACCAGCTCATGGTGACGCCGCTCCTTCCCATGGAAATACTCATCGGAAAAGCGGTACCGCCGCTCCTTATCGGTATGATCCAGTCCTTCATCGTACTGTCAATTGCTGTCATATGGTTTAAAGTGGCCCTCGTGGGTTCCCTCTTTACCCTCGCCCTTGTCATGGCGGTATTTCTCCTTTCCTGCGTAGGGATCGGTCTTTCCATTTCTGCTGTCGCCAAAAATATGCAGCAGGTTATTGTGTATAACTTTGTGGTGCTCCTTCCCATCATGCTCCTGTCAGGCATGGCGACGCCTGTAAGGAATATGCCCACAGTGCTTCAGTATTTCACCTATATCAATCCCATGCGCTTTGCTATCGACGGCGTGCGGCGCGTGTATATCGAGGGGGCTTCTCTTTCCATGATCGCCTCCGACTTCATTCCCATGCTTATCGTGGCGGCGGTGACGATGCCCCTTGCCGCGTGGATGTTCAGACATAAATTAGGATAAAGGAACTGCAATGAAAGAAAATCAGAAAAACGGACGCCGTATGGACGGGCGGGAAACCGAAGAGAAAATCATCGAATGCGCGGGACAGCTCATTGCAGAGAAAGGATTCGCTTCCGTGACAAGCAAGGAAATATGCCGGGCGGCAGGTGTGAATCTGGCGGCGGTCAATTACCATTTTGGAAGCCGTGACGGACTCTATCTTGCCGTATTGGAAAACGTCCAGCAGTACCTTGTCGGGCTGCAGCAGCTGATCGATCTGTATGAGTCGGATCTGGCACCGCGGCAAAAAATGGAAAAACTTATTGACTTTCTGGCAGGAAATGCCTTCCGAAAAAATGAATGGCAGATCAGCGTGTGGGTACGGGAAGTGATGAATCCTTCTCCCATGCTGGAAAAAATATTTCAAAAAGAAGCGCTCCCGAAAATCTCCGTCATCGTGAAAATATTTTCAGAATACACAGGCTATACTGTCGATGATCCCCGGCTGTACAGCGGGATTATTACCCTTGCCGCGCCTTTTGCCGTGTGCCTCCTCGGACGGCACCATTCCCTGCGCAGAGAAATGCCTGTCCATATACCGATAGAAACCATGGCGGAAAACATCAAACAGCTGGCTCTTGCCAATTTGGAAAATTTAAAAAGGAATAAAAGATGAACATGAAAAAGACGACCGAGAGATACCCCATACGCTATTACAGCATGATTACCGTAGCCAAAGATTTTATTTCACAGGCGAACGGGTCTCTTGCCGAAGGCACGGCAGACTGGAAAGCGGCGGATAAAGAATTGGAAAAACTGAAAAAGTTTTCGGAAAAGCACGACTGTTACGCCACAGTGGTGAACAGTCTCACGCCGTATATATTTCTTCTGCTGGAAACGGAAGAAGGAAAGCCCTACTGGCAGTACATGGAAATGGCGGGCGCTCTCCACATGTTCCATTTTACTGATGAAGAAAGCTGGGTGGAAGCGGAAAAGATCATTTATGAAAACGGCGGGTACATGTACCGGATAAAAGAGATTTACCTGCAAAGAAAATAGAGAAGAAAAAAATTCCTGCCATCTGAACGCAGGAATTTTTTAACCGGAAGAGTGGAAGAAAAGTTTTATGCCATCTAAATTTACGGCTTATTATGGAACGCTGGCAGATGACATTTGACACTTTTCCCTAAAGAGTCATTCTTCGATTTGTGTTGTCGCTCCTTTTTCTGTTTTTCCCACAAAGCATTTTCGCATCCGACCTAAATGACGGGGGACGGTAAGGTGTCATCCAGAGGAATAAATTCTTTGCTCTGCATTATTGTCTTTGAAAAACTTACAGATAAAAGTATAATTGCCATATTGAATACCATGAAAAGAGAATTTGCTCATAATGGATACCGTTTTTACGATTTTATTCAAGGCGGAATTTTGCATACGCTGGAAATTAACTGCAAGGTGAACTTCGGTTGGCTGTTTGAGGTGAAAACGGGCGGCAGAAAAGAGTATATCTATGCGGGAGAAAAGTTTAAAGAAATCGCACCGGAAAGATATAAAAACTTCTGATTGTTATACTGAGGGAAATCATGAGGCGGATCATCAGGGGGAGTACCGTTTTATCTGACGGAAGGCAATAAAAATAGGTCTTACGTTTCAACAGCGGGCAGAATTGTTTTGAGGGCATGTAAACCATTCTGTGCAGTCCTCGGAATCGGATAGTAAATAAGGGCAGAACCGTTTTTGATGGCGCTGCCTTTTTATCATTGTACAGGAATTATAACAAAACCTGCTTCTGCTAAAGAGAAGACTGTTCATTTTGCGAAAGGATTTTACTGCTTCCGATATATTTTTTCTATGTTATGGCAAAAGACAATACGGCAGGAGTTGCCGCGGCGGGGGAAGTTTGATACGATGGGAAAATGAAAGCGAGGAGTTATGAGGACATATTATGATATTGGACTGAATTTATTTACCCGTTCTTTTCCTGATCCGGAGCGGATTATCGCGGACGCGGAAGCGGCGGGGATCTGCTGCATTCTTACGGGCTCGGAAGCGCGGGAGAATGAGCTTGTGAATGAGTTCGTAAAAACCCATGATGTTTACGGCACGGCGGGTATCCATCCCCATGCTGCTGATGGTGCTGCGGACAAGGATCTGGAACGGATTGAGGAAATTATTCTTTCCAATCCGAAGATCGTGGCGGTGGGGGAATGCGGACTGGATTATGACCGAATGTATTCGACGAAGGAAAACCAGCTTTATTATTTCAAAAAGCTGATTGCTCTCGGCGAGAAACTGAAGAAGCCGCTGTTCCTCCATGAACGGGACGCGGAGGAAGATTTCATTTCCTGCTTTGCCCGGCATGAAGACATATGCAGGCGTTCGGTGGTGCATTGCTACACGGGAAATAAAAAGACGGCGGAGACGCTTTTGGACATGGGATTTTCCATTGGGATCACCGGATGGATCTGTGATGAGCGCCGGGCGGAGGCGTTGTGGGAAGCGGTGAAAATCATTCCCCCGGACCGCATTCTTTTGGAAACAGACGCGCCCTACCTCACTCCGCGGGGGATTTCCGGCCTTAAGCGGACGAATGTACCTCAGAATATCGTATATGTCGCCCGGGCCCTTGCCCACTACATGGGGGTCAGTGAAGAGGACGTGATCCGTTACGCGAAAATAAATACGGAGCGGATTTTTGGGTTATAGAGCTGTTTCTGTGAGAAGGGGCGCAGGAAAGACTGCAGAAAAGGTTTAAGAAAAATACAGAGAGAGATCAGCACAGGCCGAAGGGAAATTATGGACAAAATAGCGGTTTATATACATGGAAAAGATGGCAATGTAAATGAAGCGGAGCATTATAAACCTCTGTTTCCCCAATATAACGTAAAAGGCTTCGATTACAAAGCGCAGACACCTTGGGAGGCAAAGAAAGAATTTCCGTTCGCTATCCGTTCTCTGTGTAAGGAATATGAGTCGGTGATTCTGATTGCAAACAGCATAGGGGCGTACTTCGCGCTGCATTCGTTAGCCGGACAGCGGATTGAAAAAGCATTTCTGATTTCCCCGATTGTTGACATGGAAGAACTGATCATACAGATGATGGCACAGGCGGGCATAACAGAGGGTGAATTGGAAAAGAGAAAAGAGAAAAGAGATCTATACATCCTGTGGGGAAAAATTATCGTGGGAGTACTTGTGTTATGTCAGAAAGAATCCTCTTGCCTGGAATATTCCTACCGAAGTGTTGTATGGGGAGAGCGACCATATGACGTCCTGCGAAACGATATCCGCATTTGTGAAGTTGACCGGCGCGGGGTTGACGGTGATGAAAGGCGGCGAGCATTGGTTTCATACAAAGGAGCAGATGGCATTTCTTGATGCATGGATTAAACGGTCGCAGTGATGGAATTTATAGGAGGTACACTGATGGAAATTTTACTTATGTCGTATTTAGCCGGAACCAAGGCGATTGTTGAGAAATATCTTTCAAAAATGACTGATAAGAAGATAACGTTCATACCTACTGCCGGAAATGTTGAGGAATATACTGGGTTTATCGATGAAGGTGTCGGTATGCTGAAAGAATTAGGCTATGAAATAGAGATTGTCGATATCGCAAAATATGAAGAAGAGATCCTGAAGGATAAATTTTTAAAAGCGGAATGTATATGTATATCGGGAGGCAATACCTTTTATTTACTGCAGGAATTAAAAAGAAAGAATCTTACAGAGCTTTTATCGGGCAGGATTAAAGAAGGCATGTTCTATATGGGTGAATCGGCGGGAGCGATGATTATGTCGAAGGATATCGCATATAGCCAGATCATGGATGATAAAAATGTCGCGACAGAATTAAAAGATTACGTCGGATTAAATGTATTTAAATACTATATTTTGCCGCATATGGGAGAATATCCTTTTGAGGAAACTGCACAGGAAACCTTGGATTTTTATAAAGATAAGATAGATTTAATACCGATAAACAACAGCGAAGCGGTATTAGTAAAAGATGATGGATATAAGATAGTAAAGGAAATGGAAACTGAATAGGACAGTCCTGTTTGTCCAACTGAAATAATGAAATAAAATTTTATCATATGGTTGCGCATGAAACAGTAAATCAAAAAAGGGTTTACTGTTTTTTGTTACCTGCTATACCGCATATTTCACTAAAAATAAAAATTTTTCGCAAAAGTATATCGAATGACTTGAATGTTTCGATATGCCCTGTTATAATAAAGGCACAAAATCGGATGAGCCGAAGAATACTGTGTGAATCTATGTCAGGTGATGTCTTTGGTTAGGATGACTTTGAATGAACTCTCGGACCTCCGGCCAATCGTAAAAACTCCGGGAAGACAATCTCTTGTTTCATGTTTTTTTGAAAGGTGGTTTATTTATGGCAAACATTCAGAAACAGTATGATCTTTTCATTGACGGCAAATTTGTGCCCGCCTCTGACGGCAAAACTTTTGAAGCCCACAATCCCGCCAACGGAGAAGTGCTTGCGTCTTTTGCGGAAGCGACCCGGGAAGATGTGGATCTGGCGGTGAAAGCCGCTCAGCGCGCCTTGAAATCCTGGCGCAAGACTTCTCCCATTGAAAGACAGAATTATCTCCTGAAGATTGCGGATATTATTGATCAGAATGCTGAGCATCTGGCTCTTGTCGAAACGCTGGACAACGGTAAGCCGATTCGTGAAACCAGCGCGGTGGATATTCCTATGGGGGCTGACCATTTCCGTTATTTCGCAGGATGCATCCGTGCGCAGGAAGGCACGGCGACGATGCTTGACGACAATACGATGTCTCTTGTGATTCATGAACCGATCGGTGTGGTCGGACAGATTATTCCCTGGAATTTCCCATTCCTTATGGCTTGCTGGAAGCTCGCTCCGGCGCTGGCTGCAGGCGATACGATCGTTATCAAGCCGTCTTCCCATACGTCCCTGTCTCTCATGGAACTGGTCAGGCTGATTGCCGATGTACTGCCGGCAGGCGTGCTGAATGTGATTACCGGTGCCGGATCCAAATCCGGGCAGTGGATTCTTGATCATCCGGATTTCGACAAGCTGGCATTCACAGGGTCTACTGAAATCGGCCGCAATGTATACCAGGCAGCTGTAGACAAACTGATTCCTGTCACTTTGGAACTCGGCGGCAAATCGGCCAACATGATTTTTGACGACTGTGATCTGGAACAGGCGGTGGAAGGTGTGGCGACAGGCATCCTCTTCAATCAGGGACAGGTCTGCTGCGCCGGTTCCCGCGTGTTTGTGCAGGAAGGCATCTTTGACAAGTTTATCGCCAAGCTGAAGGCAACTTTTGAAGGCGTCAAAGTGGGCGATCCGACAGATCCGTCCACCCAGCTGGGGGCTCAGATTTACAAGAGCCAGCAGGAAAAGGTGCTGAAATATATTAAGATCGGTCTGGAAGAAGGCGGCGAACTGGTGACCGGCGGCGAACGCTACACGGAAAACGGATGCGACAAGGGCTTCTTCCTGAAACCGACCATTCTCATTTCGAAGACAAATGCGGCACGCGTATGCCAGGAAGAAATCTTCGGGCCGGTCGTTGTGGTGCAGAAGTTCAAAACGGTTGATGAAGTTATCGAACTGGCGAACGACAGCGTCTACGGTTTGGGTGGCGGCGTTTTCACAGGCAGCCTGAATACGGCCATGAAGGTCAGCCGCGGCGTACAGACGGGCCGTGTCTGGGTCAATACGTACAATGCGATTCCCGCGGGCGCTCCCTTCGGCGGTTACAAGGAGTCCGGTATTGGCCGTGAAACCCACAAGGTCATGCTGGAACATTACAGCCAGACGAAAAATATCATGATTAATTTGAAAGAGGGTACCACGGGCCTCTATGATGTGAAATAAGGCAGGAAAATAAAAAAGACGCGGCGGCGTCTTTTTTATTTCTCCGGCGGAAACCGGAAATGATGTTTTGGCTGTAGTTTTCATTTCTTCTGAAGGATCTTGATGACTTCCCCGATGTAGGCACTGTGGTTATTGCCGGCGCGGCGCCCTGTGTTCCACTCATCATACGCGCTCTTGTCGGTGTAATGATCCGGCGTCATCTCGGCGGTATAAATTTTTTTGCATACGAAGATGAGATCCGCTTCTTCAATGCCTGCCGCGTCGCCGATGGCAAGAGGGTGGAGTCCGGAGCCTTCATACTTGTTTTCATCCCGGCCGGAGTGGCTTCCCATGTAACTCATCTGCGGTTTATGTTTCTCCGGGAGGAATGACAGGGTGAAATAGTCCTGGCTGTCGAGAATCGTTTTGGTGAAACGGCTCTGTCGGATGTAGATGGTGGCGGTTTTCTTTCTCCACATGACGCCGAAGCCGCCCCATGTGACAAGAAGTGTATTGCATTTCTCTATATTTCCTGCGGTCACAAGGACGTACCTGCTCCATGAGGTAAAGGGATTGATGTTTATTTCTTCCGGGGTGATTTCTGTAAAAGCCATCACAAGCCTCCTTTTATAAATGATTTGTAATTGACATAAACAGTATAACAAATCCGTGAGAATCGGGCGAGGAGGAAGAGGAGCGGGGAAGCGGTGTGACAGCCATTTGACATTCGGGAATGCATTGGATATAACTGTATATTGTAAGAGAATATTAAAATAATAAAAGGGAAGGAGGAGCTATGGAAAGAAATACAGGCTGGAAGCGTATCGTGTACCTGATGTGTGCCATCCAGGTGGGTGCGGGAATCGCGATGATCGGCGTCATGGCGTTTCTTCCTCTTTTTCTGGGAGAAATCGGTGTCACTGATGCGGGCGAGGCGGCTTTCTGGGCAGGGCTCATTTCAGGGGTCACGCCGTTTATGATTGCTCTTTCCGCGCCTTTCTGGTCTATCCAGGCGGACCGCCGCGGCCCGAAACTTGTCATGTCCATCGTCCTTGCGGCGGTGACACTGACAGGGTGAACAACACAGGTCTGGCCGTATTCCTTGACTTTAAATACGCTATCGACCGTCTGGGTGAAGATGTAGTTCGTGCCCGTTACGGTAACTTGTTCGATATGTACGAAGAAATCACTGACGAAAATCCGTACAAGACTCCGATGATGATCTTCCCGGCTATCCACTATACGATGGGTGGTATCTGGGTTGACTATGAACTGATGACTTCTATCAAGGGCTTGTATGCTATCGGTGAAGCTAACTTCTCTGACCACGGTGCAAACCGTTTGGGTGCATCTGCATTGATGCAGGGATTGGCTGACGGTTACTTCGTATTGCCTTATACTATCCAGAACTATTTGTCAGACCAGATTCAGGTTCCCCGTTTCTCAACAGACCTTCCCGAATTCGTGGCTGCTGAAAAGGCTGTAAACGATAAGATCCAGAAACTGATGAATATCAAGGGTCATCGTTCAGTAGACTCTATTCACAAGGAACTGGGTCACTGGTCGCACAGGAATTGAATTTGGCAAAACATTCCGCGGCAAAGACTGGGAAATGACAGCGCTGACTGGGATTAATTATCAGTACGATTTATTTAAGCCTACTGTGACAGCGTTCAAGGATCTGGCAGGTGATACATATATTAATAATGGTAAAGATAGCAGAGTGGTATTCAATGTCGGGGTAAATACTAAAATTAAAGAAAACACTAGGATAAGTCTGAATGTGGAGCGTTCTGAGTTCGGTTCATACAATATTGATAAGTTAATAAATGCTAATATTCGTTATACATTCTGAGCAGGAGAGTAGATAAAAAAGAAAACCTGAACATATTGTTCAGGTTTTCCTATTGATTTATTGTTATAGCTAGTCAAATATGCTTATCTATTGGATATTCTGGAGTGTAAAATTTTATCTTATGCTGCTATTTTTTAGAGTGGCTTTATTCTTTACTTTAGATTATAGTTGGATTCAGTTCAGGTTTCTAATATTTTATATGTGCTATGACCGTTGCGCTAATAATGGTTACAAAAGATTTTTATTTAAAAAATGGTCTCTTATATTTTTCAAGTCAGGATGAAGAGTATAAATGTTTTGAGTTCAGTGGCCGTGCCTCTGTATATGAGGCCGTTCAGCAATATAATCATGTTTATATGATTTGCGATAATAGTAATTATTTTTTATACAGTCTTCTTTTTTCAGGGGGGCCTGTTAAATGCATATGTGCTGATAATATAAGTATCCACTATGGAAATCGGTTATCAATTGATTATACGTATCCACCAGAACAAATTCTTCGATCTCTTAATAATACCGAACGAGAGATTCTTTACCTCTATTTCATTAAGCGGAGAAAAATAAAAGAAATTTCAAAGATTTTCAAGCACTGCAAGCCGCGTAGGTTCACCTACAATCAGACATTTGGCAATAG
>ENA-OPRT01000704-OPRT01000704.1-human-gut-metagenome-genome-assembly--contig:-NODE-704-length-15393-cov-2.600535_pt1 | contig 15393 bp, 9 predicted proteins | sample MGYA00241895_ERZ501884 | MGnify/ENA primary metagenome ERZ501884 (study PRJEB25962, sample SAMEA2042225) | human gut metagenome | biome: human gut; feature: human-associated habitat; material: faeces...
ATCAACATATGGGCGTCTTCTTTCTTTACGGCATTGAATAACGGATTTGTGTCGGCGGCTATTTCGTTTTTGAGAACGTTTTTGTTTCAGGTGGCGGCAGTATGTTTCCTTCCTCTGATTATCGGTATCGACGGAGTGTGGACGTCCGTTTTGGCTGCAGAAACGATGGCTTTGGCGGTGACAATTATATTTTTAATAAAGGAGAAGAAAAAGTACCGCTACTGAAAGTATGATAATGATTTAACAAACACAATATATAGTAAATATAAGAGCGTATACAGGCAAAATTGTACTAAATCAAGAACAAAGGCGTTTTTGAGAAGGATTCTCGTTATAATGGTTGTTTTTTCCTTCGGGTGATGTTATACTAGCGCATGTGGCAATGAGATACAAATTACGATATCATTTGGACTGTTTAACCGCTCATTGCATGAACCGAAAGCGCAGATGATGTGCTTCGGTATGAAACGAATAAATTTATTAAGATTTCAGAGGAGGCTTTCAAATTATGGCACAATTTGATCAGTGGGCAGGATTTTCCGGAAAGAACTGGAAAAATTCTGTAGATGTACGCGATTTCATTCAGGAGAACTACACACCGTATGACGGAGACGAATCATTCCTGGAAGGACCTACAGAGGCAACAGATAAACTGTGGGGAAGACTTCAGGAGCTGCAGAAAGAGGAACGTGCAAAAGGCGGCGTTCTTGACATGGAGACAGAAGTTGTATCCGGTCTTACAGCATACGGCCCGGGATATATCGACGAGAGCATGAAAGACCTGGAGAAAGTTGTCGGACTTCAGACAGACAAACCGCTTAAGAGAGCGTTTATGCCTTACGGTGGTATTAACATGGCAGTAAAGGCTTGTACAACTTACGGTTATGAGCCGAATGAAAGATTGAAAGAGATCTTTACAAAATATCATAAAACACATAACCAGGGAGTATTCGACATCTACACACCGGAGATGAAGAAAGCCCGTCACAACAAGATCATCACAGGACTTCCGGATACATACGGACGCGGACGTATCGTAGGCGACTACCGTCGTGTTGCTCTGTACGGTATTGATTTCCTGATCGAGAAAAAACAGTACGACTTCGAGCGTTATGCAAGACACGGCATGAAAGGAACAGACTTCCGTCTTCGTGAAGAGATCGCAGATCAGATTCGCGCACTTCAGCAGATGAAAGAGATGGCAGCAATCTACGGATATGATATTTCACAGCCGGCAAAAGATGCAAAAGAAGCAGTACAGTGGCTGTATTTCGGATACCTTGCGGCGATCAAGACACAGAACGGAGCTGCAATGAGTGTCGGACGTATCTCTACATTCCTTGATATTTATATTGAAAGAGATATGAAGAACGGTGTTCTGACAGAGAGCGAAGCTCAGGAATTGATCGACCACATGGTTATGAAGTTCCGTATGGTTAAATTCGCAAGAATCCCGTCATACAACGAGCTGTTCTCAGGAGACCCGGTATGGGCAACACTTGAAATGGGTGGTCTCGGACAGGACGGACGTTCTATGGTAACAAAGAACGACTTCCGTTTCCTTCACACACTTGAGAACATGGGACCGTCTCCGGAGCCGAACCTGACAGTTCTTTACTCAGAAAGACTTCCGGAAAACTTCAAGAAATATACATCTTTGATTTCTGTAAAGACAAGTTCCGTACAGTACGAAAACGATGATGTTATGCGTCCGGTTTGGGGCGATGACTACAGCATCTGCTGCTGTGTATCCGCAACTCAGACAGGTAAAGAGATGCAGTTCTTCGGAGCAAGAGCAAACCTTGCAAAATGCCTGCTTTACGCGATCAACGGCGGTGTTGACGAGAAAACAAAAGTACAAGTAGCTCCGGCTTACAGACCAATCACATCAGAGTATCTTGATTACGATGAAGTAATGGAGAAATATGACGAGATGATGGAGTGGCTGTCCAAACTGTATGTTGATACATTGAACATGATCCACTACATGCATGACAAATACTACTATGAAGCAGCAGAGATGGCTCTTATCGATACAGATGTAAGACGTACATTTGCAACAGGTATCGCAGGATTCTCACATGTAGTAGACTCCTTAAGCGCAATCAAATATGCGAAAGTAAAAGTAATTCGTGACGAAGACGGTCTTGCAACAGACTTTGAGATCGAGGGAGACTTCCCGAGATACGGTAACGATGACGACCGTGCAGACGATATTGCGATCTGGCTGCTCAAGACATTTATGCACAAATTGAGCAAATGCCACACATACAGAGATTCTGAGCCTACAACATCGATCCTGACAATTACATCAAACGTAGTTTACGGAAAAGCAACAGGAACTCTTCCGGATGGAAGAAAAGCAGGCGAGCCGCTGTCACCGGGAGCAAACCCGTCTTACGGCGCAGAGAAGAACGGTCTTCTTGCTTCCCTGAACTCTGTAGCAAAACTTCCGTACGAGCTGGCTCTTGACGGAATCTCTAATACACAGACGATCAGCCCGAATGCACTCGGACATGATGATGACGAGCGTAAAGTAAATCTTGCCCGCGTAATGGACGGATACTTCCATCAGGGAGCACACCACCTGAACGTAAACGTATTCGGTACAGATAAACTGATCGACGCTATGGAGCACCCGGAAAAACCGGAATATGCAAACTTTACAATCCGTGTATCAGGATATGCCGTTAAGTTTATCGACCTGACAAGAGAGCAGCAGTTAGACGTAATCGCAAGAACTTGCCACGAGTCTATGTAATAAATAGTAACAGTTCAGTCCGCGCCATTCGTAAAACTGCACTGTATGGCTGAACTGTTACAATAAATAAAGGTCTGCAGATTTCTTTAGAAAGAAAAATGTGACTATAAGATGAAGAAAGTCCGGTTCTTTTGCTTGAGATATGATCTTTGGCAGAAGAACCGGTTTCTTTATAAATCTTTATAAAATGAAAAGGAGACGCCGGAATGGAACAGGCAAACGAAATAAAAGGATACGTTCATTCACTTGAAAGTTTTGGATCAGTAGACGGACCGGGAGTACGATACGTGATCTTTTTGACAGGATGCGCTATGCGCTGTCAGTTCTGTCATAACCCGGATACATGGAATCTTAAGAAAGGAACGCTGTATACGGCAGATGAGCTTCTGAAAACAGCTCTGCGCTATCGCACTTACTGGGGAGATAAAGGCGGGATCACGGTAAGCGGAGGAGAGCCTCTTCTTCAGATTGACTTCTTGATTGAATTGTTCCGCAAAGCGAAGGAAGCCGGAGTCCATACAACGCTTGATACAAGTGGAAATCCGTTTACGAGAGAAGAACCGTTTTTCGGGAAAGTACAGGAACTGATGAAATATACAGATCTTGTGATGCTCGATATAAAACATATCGATGATGAGCAGCATAAGATATTAACAGGATGTACGAATGAAAATATTCTTGATTTCGCTAAATATTTGGATGAGATTAAAAAACCTGTCTGGATTCGTCATGTCCTTGTTCCGCAGAGGAGCGACGATGACGGAGCGCTTGGAAAACTCCGTGAATTCATTGACGGACTAAGTAATGTGGAAAAAGTCGAAGTCCTTCCGTATCATACGCTCGGAGCATATAAATGGAAAGAACTCGGATATGAGTATCCGTTGGAGGGGATTGATCCTCCGACAAAAGAGCGGATTGAAAATGCAAATAAAATACTGCGTACAGCGGAATGTAAGTAAAAACGAAAGTATCGGGATACAGAAGATGAATTTTGTATCCCGATACTTTTTGATACGCCTGAAAGAGTGGGCGTTTTATGTTGACTGTACTATTTGAGTGTGTGTGCCGCGAAAAAGAAACAGGAATGAAAACAGGCATACAATCGCTTCGGTGACAGGAACGGTAAGCCAGATCCCTGTCAATCCAAATAATGACGACAAAATCCATGCGGCAGGAATGATCAGTATAAAGCCTCTTAAAACAGAGATGACAAATGCAAGTTTTGGTTTGTCGCATGAACATAAAAATGCAGATGCTATAATGTTCACTCCGGCAAAAAATAAGTTGATAAAATAAATTCTCATGCCTCCGGAAGCGATAGTTGTCAACAGAGGATCATCCGCCTTGTTGAATGCTTCGGCGATAGGAACAGAAAAAAGACTGATCGTTATGTAGGAAACAAGCGAAAGGAGAAGGCTTGTGATCAGCGCATATTTTCGTATACTGTTTTGTACATGCTTTCCTTTTGCATCGGCATGTCTGCTGACGATAGGCTGTATGCCCTGCGCGATCCCTGTAAAAACAGAAGTGAGGACAAGGGCGATATTTGCAAGGATTCCGTAGGCGGCAACACCTGTATTTCCGTTCAACTTAAGGATCAGGAAATTGAATACGATAATAACGATTCCAGAGGAAAGCTCCAGTACAAGAGAGGAAACTCCCAGGAAACAAATATCAGCGGCGCGTTTTAATGACAGCCGTATTTTTGTAATATGAAACCGGTTGTTTTTCTTTATAAAATGGACAGACATGATGAGCATACTGATCACAGGAGCAGTTGCAGTCGCAGTGGCGGCTCCTGCCATTTCCATGCCAAGCGGATAGATAAAAATATAGTCCAGTACAATGTTGGCAAGACTTCCGATAAGCATTCCCGCCATAGAAAGTCTGGGAGCTCCGTCGTTTCTCACAAAACAAAGAAGAAGATTGTTTCCGAGAAAGAGCGGGGAGAAGAGAAGCAGTATGCGGATGTAGTCGGAGGCGTAACCGATCGTGTCGTGATCGGCGCCGAGTATGGCGGAAATCTCTTCTGAACAAAATGCTCCCGCAAAGGAGAAGAAAAGTGCGCAGAGAGCGGCCAAAAGCAGAGCATGTGTAAAAGCAGTGCGGTGTGTATCGCTGTCCGGGCGTGTCGATGAAAGCGAGTAGCGGGCGGCTCCGCCCATACCGATCATCAGACCGATCCCGTTCATAAGGTTGTATGCAGGGAGCGTCAGATTGAGCGCCGCGAGGGCGTCTGCGCCGATTCCCCTTGCAATGAAAAAAACGTCGGCCAGAATATAGCAGGAAAATCCGATCATGCCGAGGACGTTTGATGATACATATTTAAAAAAAGTATGGAAGATCGATTGTTCGTTTTGTCTTGCAGCGTTCATAAAAGTTCCTTCCGTAAAAAAGGCATCTGACGATGCATTTTCTCTGAAAATATTTCAAGAAAGAGTGCGAAGCCAAATGCGTTGAAATGTAAGCTTTCTATCAAAAGTCTATTTTGTATGGTCTTATTGTTTGCGACGCTATCGTACCATAGAACAAAGGGAAAATCAAATCTTTTTTAATTCCCCGATCAGGTGTATGATATAATAGATCGGCGCAAACGGAAATAGCGCCGGAAAATGAGCAAAACGGAAGCAGATGCGAAAGAAACAGATGCGATGAAAGCAGGCGCGAAAGAAACAGACAGAAGAATGACGGAAAGGGGTTTATAATATGAATAAGAAGGAAATATTAGAGATAAGAAAGCAGTTTACTCCGGCAAATTGTGCGATTACACGTATATGCGGGTGTTATGTAGATCATGAGAAAGAAAAGAAGATGGAATCAAAAGAAGCTTTTTTGTCATTGCCGGAAGAAGAGGCGTTTAAATATTTTGACATTTTTAAAAAGACGCTTTCCGGTACGGTCGGGAAAAATATATTGAATATGGAATTTCCGATCGATGCGGAGATGCCCGGGGGAACGCAGGAGTTTCTTTTGAAGCTTCGCAGCAGCAAGCTTCAGGATGATATGCTTTTGGAAGAGTTTTATGATAAAGTCATCGAGGCATACGACTGTGCCGAGAATTATTACATTATTTTGATCCATGCGATGTATGATGTTCCGGGAAAATCTTCCGACGGGATCGAAATGTTCGACGCGTCTGACGAAGTGTATGAATATTTGCTTATGAGTCTCTGCCCGGTGTCTTTGTCGAAAGCAGGATTGAGTTATAATGCGGAAAGCAACTGCATTCAGGATCGGATAAGAGACTGGATCGTAGATATGCCCGATAAAGGATTTTTGTTCCCTGCCTTTAATGACCGAAGCACGGATTTACATAGTATGCTATATTATACGAAGAAATCAGAAGATTTACAGCCCGGAATGATCGATCGGCTTTTCGGAACGAAGATGCCGATGTCTGCCGATACGCAGAAAGAAACGTTTAAAATGTTGATCGAAGACACGCTTGGTGAGGACGGAGATTATGAGACCGTCAGAAATATTCATGAAACGCTGAATCAGTTGATAGAAGAACATAAGGAAGAACCGGAACCGCTGGCGCTTGATCTGACAGATATGAAGAAAGTGTTTGAGCAAAGCGGTGTAGAGGCGGAAAAGATGGAAAGTTTCGACCGCAATTTCACGGAAAATGCAGGAGAAAAAACATCGCTTTTAGCATCTAATATTGCAGAGACGAGAAAGTTTCAGATTGAAACTCCGGACATCGTTATTAAGGTAAATCCGGAAAGAGCGGATCTCGTTGAGACGAGGATCATTGACGGACGCCGCTGTCTTGTGATACCGGTGGACGATCATATAGAAGTAAACGGAATCAATGTGCAGACGATCAAAATGAAAGAACGGGAAGAAAATCAGGAGACATATAATTAACCTACTAAATAAAATTAGTCAAAAAGTATGAAAAAAATGTGAAGTCAACATGTATATGTTGACTTTTTTGTGTTATATTACTAATATATTATTTAGTTATCTAACTAATAAATAAAAAGTAAGAGGGAGGCATAACATGTTTCAATGTGATATAAACGATGCTCCGGTGATCGGGATATTGGGAATTGTGTCGCACCGGGCGAAAGTTGCGGCAAAAGATATGTACAGTGTATTTGATCTAAACAGAAGTCAGGCAAGTATTTTACTTACGCTTCATCACTGTGAGTCTATGTCGCAGAAGGATCTGGCAAAGCAGTTGAATATTACCGCTCCGTCGATTACATCATCGATCCGTAAAATGGAACAGTTTGGATATATTGCAAGACAGACAGATCCTGCGGATCAGAGAGTTATGCGGTTGGCGCTTACAGAGAAAGGACGTTCGTGCATTCAATCTATAAAAGACGTGACGGATAAAATGGAGGAGATCCTGCTTAAAGGAATGAGCGTAGAAGAAAAAATATTGTTTCGCAGGCTTTTAGTTCATGTAAACAATAATATTGATCAATATGAAAGGAAAGAAAAGATATGAAAAACTTATTTAAGTATGCGTCCGAGCACTGGAAAGCGCTTCTTGCGATCGTGGCCATTTTGATCGTGCAGGCGTATTGTGATCTGTCTTTGCCTGCATATACTTCGGACATCGTCAATGTGGGAATCCAACAAGGCGGAGTTGAAGATCATATACCGGATGCGATTTCCGCGGAAGATATGGAGACACTTTTGCTTTTTACTTCTGAAAAAGACGGAAAAACTGTTTTGTCGGCATATGAAAAGGATGACAAAACATATGAAGAACAGGCTTATGTCTTAAAAGATACTGTAAAAGAAGATACGGATAGGACGGAAAAATTAAGCGGTATTCTGGCAGCGCCTATGATGATGGCGGCAGGATTTGAATCAGGAAGCGATATGACCGCAGATATCGAAGAACAGTTGAAAGCACAGCTTCCTCCGGAAATGATATCGGAAGATATGACGGTTTTGGATATTTTGAAAATGATGCCGCAGGAGCAGAAACAGGCATTTGTATCGGAGATAGAAAAAAAGACGGAAGAACTTCCTGATACGATCACAGAGCAGGCTGCCGTAAATTATGTAAAAGAAGCTTATGCAGATCTCGGTATCGATATGGATGAATTGCAGTTTCGCTATCTGTTTTCAACAGGAGCAAAAATGATCGGTCTTGCATTTCTCGGAATGGTGGCAAGCGTTCTTGTCGGATTTCTTGCATCCCGCGTCGGAGCGGCGGCAGGACGCGATCTAAGAGGAAGAGTGTTTAAGAAAGTCGTAGGATATTCAAGCAATGAGTTCGATCATTTTTCCACGGCGTCTTTGATCACGAGAAGTACAAACGATATCCAACAAGTACAGTTTATTATCGTGATGCTGCTTAGAATTGTACTTTATGCGCCGATTCTTGCGATCGGAGGCATTGTGCAGGTATTTCAGACAAATGTTTCAATGTCCTGGATCATCGGTCTGGCAGTTGTTTTGATCGCTTTAGTCGTTTTGGTTTTGTTTGCGGTTGCAATGCCGAAATTTAAGAGCCTGCAGAAATTAGTTGATAAAGTGAACCTTGTTATGAGAGAAATATTGACCGGACTTCCTGTGATCAGGGCGTTTAGTACAGAGAAGCATGAGGAAAAGCGGTTTGACAAAGCAAATATGGATCTGATGAAAACAAATCTGTTCGTAAATCGCGCGATGACGTTTATGATGCCGATCATGATGCTTATTATGAACGGGATCTCGGTTTTGATCATGTGGTCCGGTGCAAAAGGAATCAACGACGGACAGATGCAGGTCGGAGATATGATGGCGTTTATCCAGTATACGATGCAGATTATTATGGGATTCCTTATGATATGCATGTTGTCGGTTATGCTTCCAAGAGCGGCTGTTGCGGCAGATCGTGTGGATGAGGTTCTGTCCAGCAGGACGGTGATCCATGATCCGAAAACACCGAAAAAATTTGAAGAAAAACAAAAAGGTGTGCTCACATTCGACCATGTTTCTTTCAAATATCCGGGTGCGGATGAAAATGTTCTTGAAGATATTACATTTACGGCAAAACCGGGAGAAACGACAGCGATTATCGGAAGTACCGGAAGCGGAAAATCAACGCTTGTCAATCTGATCCCCCGTTTTTATGATGTGACGGACGGAAGTATCCGTTTGGATGGAACAGATATTCGTGAAGTGACACAGCATGATTTGAGAGATAAACTTGGGTATGTTCCTCAGAAAGGACTGTTGTTCTCAGGTGATATCGCATCGAATATTATGTTCGGGAATCCGGAAGGCGGCGGGCAGGAGATGAAAGAAGCTGCGCAGATAGCGCAGGCAACAGAGTTTATCGAAGCAAAGCCGAACAAATATGAAAGTCCTATTTCGCAGGGCGGATCGAATGTGTCCGGAGGCCAGAAACAGAGACTTTCAATCGCAAGGGCGATCGCAAAACGACCGGAAGTGTTTATTTTTGACGACAGTTTTTCGGCGCTTGACTTCAAGACAGACGTTGCTCTACGGAAAGCTTTGAAAAAGCGGACGAAAGAAAGTACGGTGCTGATCGTGGCACAGCGAATCAGTACGATTTTAAATGCAGAACAGATCATTGTACTTGATGATGGAAAGATTGCAGGAATCGGTACACATAAAGAGCTTCTTAGAAACTGTGAAGTTTACAAACAGATTGCGGCATCCCAGTTGTCTGAAAAAGAACTTCAAGATGGAATGCAAAGTGAAGACAGAAAAACGGAAGATATAAAAAGTGAAACGATAAAAACAGAAGAAAGAAAAGAAGCAATCAGTGCAAAAACAGCGGAACAGGAGGTGAGAAGCGATGTCTAGGCACGGAATGAAAGGTCCTCATGGAGGAATGCGAGGAGGAGCAAAAGCAAAGGATTTTAAAGGCTCGCTTAAAAAACTTGTAAAATATATGAGCGTATATAAAGTGCAGATGCTTTTTGTCGCTGTTTTCGCAGTATGCGGAACGGTATTTAACATTGTCGGACCGAAAATATTAGGTAAGGCTACAACAGAGATTTTTAACGGGCTTGTCAGTAAAGTATCGGGCGGATCGGGAATGGATTTCGGAAAAATCGGACAGATCCTTCTTATTACTCTCGGTCTGTATGTAGTCAGCGCGCTTTGTTCCTTTATTCAGGGAATGATTATGACCGGAATCTCACAGAAAACGACGTACCGATTGAGAAAAGATATTACGGAAAAGGTCAATCGGATGCCGATGGATTATTTTGATACGAAGCCTGTCGGAGAGGTGCTCTCCCGTGTGACAAATGATGTAGATACTCTCGGACAGAGTTTGAACCAAAGCGCGACGCAGCTTATTACTTCTGTGACGACTCTGATAGGAGTTCTCGTTATGATGCTTTCGATCAGTCCGCTTATGACGGTTGTGGCGCTGTTGATCCTGCCGATTTCCGTTGGCCTGATCTCATTCGTTATGAAACATTCGCAGAAATATTTCAGCGGACAGCAGGAATATCTCGGAAATGTAAACGGTCAGGTCGAGGAAGTGTACAGCGGACACAACGTGATCAAGGCATTTAACAAAGAAGACGATGTGATCCGTGAATTTGACCGGACAAATGATAAATTGTATGAATCTGCATGGAAATCCCAGTTTTTCTCTGGAATGATGATGCCGGTCATGCAGTTTGTAGGGAACTTAGGTTATGTAGGAGTAGCGATACTCGGAGGTTTTCTGGCGATTAAAAAGACAATAGAAGTCGGAGATATCCAGTCATTTATTCAGTATGTGAGAAACTTTACACAGCCGATCCAACAAGTTGCTCAGGTGACAAACATGCTTCAGCTTGCGGCGGCATCATCGGAGCGGGTGTTTGAATTCCTCGAAGAAAAGGAAGAAGATCAGACGGTTGAACACCCTGTTTCGGTAGAAGGACTTCACGGAAATGTACAGTTTGAAAATGTTCATTTCGGATACAATCCGGAAAAGATCATCATTAACGATTTCTCTGCAAATGTAAAAGAAGGTCAGAAAATCGCAATCGTCGGTCCTACAGGAGCCGGAAAAACAACGATGATCAAACTGCTCATGCGCTTTTATGATGTAAACAGCGGTTCGATCAAGATCGACGGCCATGACGTAAGAGACTTCAACAGAAGCGAACTAAGAGAAATGTTCGGAATGGTACTTCAAGATACATGGCTCTTCCACGGAACGATCATGGATAACATCCGTTACGGAAAACTCGACGCAACAGAGGAAGAAGTTATACAGGCAGCAAAAGCAGCACATGTTCACCGTTTCGTCCAGACACTTCCGGGAGGCTATCAGATGGAAATCAATGAAGAAGCAACAAACATCTCACAAGGACAAAAACAGCTTCTTACGATCGCAAGAGCAATACTTGCAGATCCGAAGATCCTCATTCTTGACGAAGCGACAAGTTCCGTCGATACAAGAACAGAAGTAAGAATCCAAAAAGCAATGGATAATTTGATGAAAGGCAGAACAAGTTTCGTTATCGCCCATAGATTATCGACAATCCGAGACGCAGATCTCATTCTCGTTATGAAAGACGGCGATATCATCGAACAAGGAACACACACACAACTCCTCGCCCAAAACGGCTTCTACGCCGAACTATACAATTCACAGTTTGAATCAACAGATCAGACCTGCGCATAAAAAAGAGGACTCCGCAGCGTAAGCTTGCTTACAAGGTGCGGAGTCCTCTTTTTTAAGCATAGGGCGGACGCCCATCAGTGAGATGAAGAGTGAAGCGATGAAATCGAACTGGGGTCTGATCGGACGGTGGAGTTGAGTTCTGATCGGATGCAAATGATTTTTGTATGTGGTATGATGGGAGTTGAACTGCACTGAGTTTTTACAACCGAAGCTTGAGTGCAAGATCTTTCGCACATATAACACGAAAGAATACTAAAAAGGAAAGCAGTTTAAAGAACGAGTATTCTCAGGAACAGGTGAGGTGGCAACATGTTAAAAAAGAGTTTTTATTTTTTTATGTCAGTTGTAGAAACAGGAAGCTTTTCGCAGGCGGCGAAAAAGCACTATTTGTCGCAGGCTGCCATTAGCCAGCAGATTTCTAAACTGGAAGAAGAAGTCGGAGTTCGTTTATTTGACAGGAGTAAATACCGCCCTGAATTGACGGAAGCCGGTAAATATTATTATCAGAAGATCAAACAGTTATCTGAGGAATATGAGAAAATCGAGAAACAGACGCGTTATATTCAAAAAAAGAATTCGCAGAAAATAGTAGTGGGGATTACAGGTCCGTTTGAAAATAAATATCTTCCCCGTATTATCAATGAATATAAAGAAGGGCATGAAACGCATTTTGATGTTCGTGTTTATACATTTGAAGAGGGGAAAAAGCTGTTGGAGGCAGGAGATATTGATATTGCTTTTGGTCTGTCATCAGAGTTTTCTGTAAACCCGGATATTTCTTATGAAACGATTCATCAGTCGGAAACGTGTATTGTATGCAGCAGAAAAAACAGATTAAGTCAGTATAAAAGCATCAACCCCATTTTAGTAAAAGACGAGCCGATGATCACGTTATCTTCGCAGATGGGCAGAAAGTTTTATGATGATTTTATGAAGGCGTTTATATTGGATGGGTTTGAACCGAATATTGTAAAAGAAGTGAATTCTCTTTCGGAGTATTTTATATCTATAAAACTGGATGAAGGAATAGGATATACAGGCAGAGAGGTTGTGCCGGAAGAGGAAGATCTGTGCACTGTAAAAATAGTAGGAAGTCATCATCATGCAGATTTTGCGGTGGCTTATTTAAAAGAAAATAAAAAACAAAGTGTTGTTCAGTTTTATGAATATATTGTAGCATATTTTAAAGATTATAAGAAAAACTTATAGTCTTTATAGAAAAGCAGGTAGTTTCTTTTTGCTTGTTAAAATATTATCATTACAGTATGAAAAGCAAAGGAGAAATGAAACGATGGGTAAATTATTATTGACAGGTGTTGACGGAAATTTAGGTGAAACTGCCGCTGAAATTTTGCTTACTTTAGAACCGAAAGAGAATCTGATCTTTTGTGGTTATAGTGAAGAGGCGCTCAAAAAATATGCAGATATGGGAGTCGAGACTCGTCAGACAAACTTTAACAACGCAGATGGATTGTCGGAGGCATTCAAAGGAGCAGATGCGCTGGCTCTTATTTCGATGCCGTTTGTAGGAGCGAAAAGGCAGAAAGCTCATAAAAATGCGATAGATGCGGCAAAAGCGGCAGGAGTAAAACAGATTATTTATACTTCGTTAGTGAATGCAGACGATGAGACAAATCCTAGTGTTGAAAAGAAAGACCACATTTATACAGAAAATTATATAAAAGAGGTCGGCTTAGATTATCAGTTTATGAGAAATTCACAGTATGCAGAGGCGATGGTCACAAATTACTTTACTTATGTAAAAATGGGAACTCCGCTTACAAATTCACAAGGTGATGGATTAATGGCTTATATTTCAAGAAAAGACTGTGCGAAAGCTGTAGCGTACGCGCTTCACAGATCAGGTGAGTTTACACAGAAAGTCTGGGATATTAACGGACCGGAGCTGATGACGATTACTCAGTTTATTGAGATTGGAAATGAATCCACAGGAAACAATCTGACGTTCCAGAATGTAACGGATGAAGAAAATTATCAGATATGGGATGCTATGGGAGTGCCAAGAACGACGGACGGCGTATTCCTGGAAGACAGTGAAGCTCCGTTTTCAAGCGATGGAATGGTGACGTTTGCGCAGGCGATCAGAGAAGGAAAAATGGATATCTTTACTGATGATTTCAAAAAACTGACAGGGGATGATCCAATCACCGTGAAATATATGTTCGATCATAACGAAGATTTTCAGATCGGTGCAAGACATTCAAAAGATGATTAAATACTTTTGAAAGGAACATCGGAAAATGAATGAACAGAAAATGAACTACGAACATGTTTTAAGTCCTATCAAAATCGGCCCCATGACATTGAAAAACAGAGTTTCTTTCACTCCTGTATGGCCGTCCTTTGCGACGGCGGACGGTCATGTAAACCGTGAATTGATTGAATGGGTAAGGGATATCGTAAAAGGCGGAGCGGCATGTATTAATATCGGATGTGGCTGCGTCAATCGAAATCTCCCTCCATTTGTCACTCATCTGCTGCGAATGAGCGAAGAAAGTGTCGTAAATGAAATGACGATCTTATCAGATCTTGTCCATATGTATCAGTGCAAGATCGGAATAGAACTTTTTGCCATTAATATGTATGGCGGAAACTTCGCAGACAGAGATCACAACGGCGATAAGCCGGCGGTAGAGCTTGACCCTACTTATATGACGAAAGAACAGATCAAGGAATATATTGAAGATTTTGCGTTGGCGGCAGAGCGCGCGGTAAGATGCGGAGTTGACAGTCTTGTGATCCATGGAGCTCACGGGCAGCTTCCGGGATGCTTTTTGAACAAGAGGATCAATGAAAGAACAGATGAATATGGCGCGGATACGATTGAAAATGCATCAAGATTTACGGTGGAACTGCTCGCTGCGGTTCGTGAGAAGATCAAAGATCGTCTGGCTATCGAATATCGGATCAATGCAAATGATATGATCGAGGGTTCGCCTTCCCTGGATGAAGTTATCGCATTTGTAAAACGGATTGAGCCGTATATCGATCTTCTTCATGTATCCAGAGGGATGCATTCCGAGCAAAAACTTGCTCCTTATATGAATCAGCCGATCTATTACGATCATGGAATCAACATCGAAGACGCGGCAAAAATCATGAAAGAGATTTCTGTTCCGGTGACGGTAGTCGGGTCGGTTACATTAGAGCAGGCGGAACAGTATATTGCGGAAGGAAAGGCCGATATGGTTTCTATGGCGCGAGGACTGATGGCAGATCCGATGGTGGTTAAGAACGCCAAAAGCGGATGCCCTGAGAATACAAGACCATGCGTCAGATGCAATTATTGTATTAACCGGACGCATTATGATCTTGCTCCGGTGAGGTGTTCTGTAAACGCAGAACTTGGGATGGAAACATTGTATATGAATCTGGGGAACACTTTGCCTAAGAGGATTGCCGTGATAGGCGGAGGACCTGCGGGAATCGAGGCGGCGAGAACGGCGGCGCAAAGAGGGCATACAGTAGATCTTTATGAAAAAGAAGATCATTTAGGCGGAGTCCTCACAATGGCAGGCGCTCCGAAATTCAAGCAAGATATCAAAAAATATGTAGAATGGACGATTCATTCTATTTCCGGTCAAGAGAGGGTTTCTGTTCATTTGAACAGTGAAGTTCGGGCGGAAGATCTGAAGGGAAAAGACTATGACGCGGTGATCGTGGCAGTCGGAGCAGAGCCTGTTATTCCGAAGTTTGCGAAAGGCAGAGAGGATGTCGTATGGGTCGGAGATGTGGAGCTTGGGAAAGTTTCTGCAAAGAAGCAAGTTGTGATCGTAGGCGCAGGACTTACCGGATGCGAAGCAGCGCTGTCTTTGGCAAAAGCGGGAAAAGAAGTTACTTTGGTTGACATGATCGATGTCTGTGATTTTGGAAGAGGAGGCGCCAAATTTAATCAAATTGCCCTGCGCGGACTGTTGGAAGCAGAACAGGTCAAGATGATCGGCGGTGTCAAAATGAACATTGAGGGCGACCGCATCGTATTTGTAAAAAATGAAAAAAC
>ENA-OPRT01000707-OPRT01000707.1-human-gut-metagenome-genome-assembly--contig:-NODE-707-length-15327-cov-4.527043_pt1 | contig 15327 bp, 12 predicted proteins | sample MGYA00241895_ERZ501884 | MGnify/ENA primary metagenome ERZ501884 (study PRJEB25962, sample SAMEA2042225) | human gut metagenome | biome: human gut; feature: human-associated habitat; material: faeces...
TGATTTAAAGAAGTTATTGGACCGCAAAAAGCGGCATAGCCTCGCCGAACACCGAATTTCGCTCAATGATCGGAGACATGATCGCCGGTCCTTTCGGATCCCCGTGAATGATCTCGGTTCCGAGTGTAAACGGACATATATCTGTAAGAAGTACATCCCGCACTGCCTGCTGCCGCTCCTTAATCCCGGCATACATTCCGGCGCCGACCGCAACCGCAACATCCGGATCGATCTCACACCGCGGTCTTTTGCCGCTCAAAAACTGCAGATAATTCTGCACGATCTTCATCTTACCGGATCCACCGATCATAATGATCTCGTCAATATCCTCCCATCCATAACCACTGTCGTTCATCGCCCGTTTCAGCGGAATCCCGATTCCTTCCAGCAGCTTTGCAGACACCTCCAGAAGTCCTTTCGCATCCAGTTTCATCTGGTAAATCTGTCCGCCGATCACAACCTCCATCTCGCCCTCCGGCGCATCAGTCAGTGTACGTTTCAGCTTCTCACTCTCCCGGATCAGGCTGGCTCTTTCTTCATTAGTGATCTTTCCTTCATCAATCCGATTGACACTTAGGAATTTTTCCGCAATTGCACGGTTCACATCATCCCCACCGAGATGATTGTCTCCGGCAACTGCCACAATCTCGATCACACTGTCAAATGCATCTACGATCGAGATATCCAGAGTTCCTCCGCCAAAATCAAACACCAGAAAGGTCTGATCCTCCTTAGTCTTTCCAAAGCGATAGGCAAGTGCTGCCGCCGACGGCTCATTGACCAGACGCTCCACAGTAAGTCCGGCAAGCTCTCCTGCCATCTTCGTCGCATTTCTCTGAAAATCATTAAAATACGCCGGAACACTGATGACTGCCTCTTCAACCGGCTCACCCAGGTATTTTTCCGCATCTTCTTTCAGCTGACGCAGGACCATGGACGACAGATCTGCCGCTGTAAACCGCCTGTTTCCAAGCATAAATGTCTTCTCCGTCCCCATAAAACGCTTGAAACTTGCCACTGTATTTTCCGGATGGGAGATCAGACGCTCTTTCGCCGTTCTCCCTACCAGCATCTCACCGTTCTCATCAATTCCTACTACCGACGGTGTTAAATATTCTCCCAGATTATTTGGAATCAACGTGCATTTATCATCCTGCCACACGCTTACCAGACTGTTTGTTGTTCCAAGATCAATTCCTACCGTTGCCATATGACCGACCTACTTTCTCATTCGTGTTCCTGTTCCATCTCTTTTCGCCCGTTTCAAACGGTTCAGTGTCACTTCTTTTTCATGGAAGATCACCTTGCTCTCCGTTCCTTCTTCAAACAGATATACCTCTTCCACGCTGTCATTTTTCTGTAATTTCATACCGCGCACACCAACTGCACCCTTTTTCTTCTCCGAAACTTCTTCCGCCGGGAAACGGAGCACAAATCCATTCTCCGTCATCAGAACTACATCCTGCACATCCCGGATCGGCCGGATACTTACCAGTGCATCTTCATCCTGCAGTTTCGTTGCCGCGATTGTCCGCTTAGTTACCTGGAATTCACTTCCTGCCACCTTTTTGATCATTCCCTGCTTCGTGACAAACAGGAATTTTGAGAAAAAGAGTTCTCTGTCATCACACAGATATACGATTTCTTCTTTTGTACTGTCAAAATTACTTACATTGTCGATTGGAAATCCTTTGTCCCTGAACTTTCCATAAGGGAGATCCATCACTTTGATCTGATGCATCTTACCATCCGATGTAAAAAGACACAACTTGCCGGTATTCATGCAGCGCAGAATATACTTATTCTCCTTATCTGCCGCTTCCCGGTTACGTTCATAGACAGATCCATCCACCGTCTTTGCATAACCAAAGCGGTCCATCAGAAGGACAACCTCCTGCTCCTGTACTTTATTTTCCTCAAACACAGCTTCTTCTGCATTCTCGATCTTCGTTTTACGCTTCACGGCATATTCTTTTTTCAGCGCATCCAGATCATCAATGATCACCTGCGCCATAGAATCATAATTATTCAGAATATCCTCATATTTTGCAATATTTGCAAGCGTTGTCTCATGCTCCTTCATCAGCGCCTCGATTTCCAGACCGATCAGCTTGTACAGACGCATCTCCAGAATTGCCTGTGCCTGCCGGTCGGTAAACCGGAGCATGGATGCCATCTTCTCAGATCTTTTCGACTTAAACTTGATCTTCTCTGTCGCACCTGTTGTCAGACATTCTTTTGCATCCCTGATGGACGAGCTTCCACGCAGGATCTCAATGATCAGGTCGATCACGTCACACGCCTTGATCAGACCCTCCTGGATTTCTTTTTTATCCTGCTCTTTTTTCAGCAGCGTCTTGTATTTTCTGGTTGCAAGTTCAAACTGGAAATCTACATGATGTTCGATGATACGTTTGAGTCCCAGTACTTCCGGTCTGCCATCGGCTACCGCAAGCATATTGACACCAAAGGTATCCTCCAGTCTGGTCTTTTTATAAAGCATGTTGATCAGATTGTCCACATCTGCATCGCGCTTCACTTCAATTACAATACGGATTCCTTCCTTGGAAGACTGATTGGAAATGTCTACGATGTCACTGGTCTTCTTTGTCTCCACCAGATTGCAGACATCGTTCAGAAATTTACCGATTCCGGCTCCGATCATGGTGTACGGGATTTCGGAAATGACGATCTTCTTCCGTCCGCCTTTTATCTCTTCCACATCTACTTTTCCACGAATCTTGATCTTTCCGGTTCCAGTCTCATAAATTTCTGCCAGATCATCTTTATTGACGACGATCCCGCCTGTCGGGAAATCCGGTCCTTTGATGTACTTCATCAGCTGTTTTGTCGTGATGTCATTGTTCTTCATGTATGCCTTAACCGCATCCACAATCTCACCCAGGTTATGTGTCGGAATACTGGTTGCCATACCAACTGCGATTCCTTCCGCACCGTTCAGCAGAAGGTTCGGAATTCTTACCGGAAGAACTGCCGGCTCTTTTTCTGTCTCATCAAAATTCGGTACAAAATCAATGATATCTTTGTCCAGATCGGCAAGATATGCCTCCTGTGTGATTTTCGCCAGTCTTGCTTCAGTATAACGCATGGCTGCAGCCCCGTCTCCTTCAATGGAGCCGAAGTTTCCATGACCATCTACCAGGATCATTCCTTTTTTGAATTCCTGTGCCATAACAACCAACGCTTCATAGATCGAGCTGTCTCCATGTGGATGATATTTACCCATGGTATCCCCGACAATACGCGCGCATTTACGGTATGGTCTGTCATAACGGATTCCCAGCTCATACATGTCATAGAGTGTTCTTCTCTGTACCGGTTTCAAACCATCCCTGACATCCGGGAGGGCTCTGGAAATGATAACACTCATGGCATAGTCAATATATGATTTTTTCATCAGCTCCGAATATTCCGTCCGGATGATCTGTGACTCTTCCATTTTCTCTTACCTCTTCTAGTTTATGTTTTCTGATGCACAGACTTTCCCCTTTTGAAAATCCATGCCTTTCCGATCTGTTTTTAAATATCCAGTTCTGCCTCTGTCGCATTTTCATAAATAAATGCGCGGCGCGGCGGAACTTCTGTTCCCATCAGCATCTCTGTTACACCGGATGCCATACGTGCATCCTCGATCTCGATCCGTTTCATCATTCGAGTTTCCGGGTTGAGGGTTGTCTCCCAGAGCTGCTCTGCATCCATTTCACCCAGACCTTTGTATCGCTGCAGGGTAAAGTCGGAATGTGTCTTTCTATATCTCTCCAGTGCCTTATCATCGTAAAGGTACTCTTCTTCTCCCTTTTTCGGCATTGCCTTATAAAGCGGCGGCATTGCCACGTAGACATGACCTTCGTATATCAGTTCCGGCATAAACCGGTAGAATAAGGTCAGCAACAGTGTGGAAATATGCGCTCCATCCACATCCGCATCCGCCATGATGATAATCTTGTCATACCGCAGCTTTGTGATATCAAAGTCATTACCGTATCCCTCTGAAAATCCACATCCGAATGCATTGATCATGGTCTTGATCTCGGCATTTGCCAGAACCTTATCGATGCTTGCTTTTTCCACGTTCAGGATCTTTCCACGGATCGGCAGGATTGCCTGATACATTCTGTCGCGGGCAGTCTTTGCGCTTCCTCCCGCAGAATCTCCCTCAACGATGAAGATTTCACATTTGGATGCATCCCTGCTCTCACAGTTGGCAAGCTTACCGTTACTGTCAAAAGAATATTTCTGCCTGGTCAGAAGATTCGTCTTTGCCTTTTCCTCGGTCTTACGGATCTTTGCTGCTTTTTCCGCACAGGAAAGAACCTTTTTCAGTGTCTCCAGATTCCGGTCAAAGAAACGCGGGATCTCATCACTGGTCACCTTTCCGGTCGCTTTTGCCGCATCCTGGTTGTCCAGCTTTGTCTTGGTCTGTCCCTCAAATCTCGGATCCGGGTGCTTGATCGATACGATCGCCGTCATTCCGTTCCGTACATCCGCACCGGTAAAGTTGGCATCCTTATCCTTTAACACACCAATTTCACGGGCATACTGGTTCATGATCGTCGTAAATGTCGTCTTGAACCCGGTCAGATGGGTTCCCCCTTCCGCATTATAAATATTGTTGCAGAAACCTAGTACATTTTCATGAAATTCATTCACATACTGGAATGCAACTTCCACTTCGATACCTTCTGCTTCTCCTTTATAGTAAACCGGATCGTGGATCACTTCTTTTTTGGAATTCAGATCCTTGATAAATCCAATGATCCCATCCGGTTCATGATACTCGATCCTCTCTTCCTGTGTCTTTCTTTTATCTGTAAATATAATCGTCAGTTCCGGATTCAGGTAGGCTGTCTCATGCAGTCGGCTCTTGATCTCTTCCTCTTTAAATCTCGTCTTCTCGAAAATTGTCGGATCCGGAAGAAAATTGACACAGGTTCCGGTCTTTTTGGTCTTTCCGATCACCGGAAGAAGCCCATCCTCCAGTTCTACCACCGGAATTCCTCTCTCATAACGGTCGTGGTGGACCGCACCGTCACGGCTGATCTTTACATCCATATAAGTAGATAGTGCATTAACAACCGAAGAACCTACTCCGTGCAGACCGCCACTTGTCTTGTATGCCGAATCATCGAACTTACCTCCCGCATGTAGGGTGGTATATACGATTCTGGCCGCCGATACTCCTTTTGCATGCATACCTACCGGCACACCGCGTCCATTATCTGTTACCGTTGCAGAACCGTCCTTTTCCAGTGTCACCTCTATCTGTGAACAAAATCCTGCCAGATGCTCATCTACCGCATTATCTACAATTTCGTACACCAGGTGGTTAAGCCCCTTGGTACTGACGCTTCCAATATACATTCCCGGTCTTTTCCGGACGGCTTCCAGTCCTTCCAGAATGGTAATACTCTCCGCATCATATGTAGTCTTTTTTGCCATTTTCTTCCTCTCCTCTTATGATCTATCCTAAAATATCCAGGTAAAATCCTGCGGCAGCAGCCTCCTTACAATTTCCCGGATTCCCTGATCTGTTTCTTCAATTCAGTAAGAAAAATTCTATCTCAATTTCAATCCTCTTGTCAAGCCAAATTGACCTCCCCCGCCATTATAACATATTTTATATCGTTAAACTTCTGTAGTTTCCATTCTGTCATAAGAATCCTCCCTCTATCGTCCGGTCAGCACACTATTTAAAAGGTCTGCCAGCACCTCCATGGCATTTCGCATTTCCTCTACCGTGTTGGTCTGCGCGCCCGCCTCAATAAGAAGCATCCGCGGCATCAGATCCATATTGTATTTATAGCCGCGAAGATAGTTTCTCCTTGCAAATCCCGGATATTTTGTTTCTGCCGCAATCTTCATCTGCAGGGAAAATGCAAGATTATCCTGCAAATATGGATTGGCCATTCCGGCAAGGTCTCCGTTTACCCGCGTCCGGCTAAGTCCGTTAAAAAACATGATCTGTGCCGTCGGTTTCCCATTTATCTCTGTCACCAGATGCGTAGTATCCGCCACGCCGTCTCTATGCAGATCGATCACCACTTCGATACTCGGATTTTCCGCAAGGATCTGTTCCACCTCAGGTTTGGCAAATTCATAGGCCTCGCTCCGATCCAGTTTCCCATTGATCAGATCATATACACCCTCATGATGCATGGTCGGAATCTTGTATTTGTTATTTAAAATCTCCGTCAGATAACGCCCGATCCCTACAATTGAGGTGGACGGATCATTGTCCGAATCTGCAAATGTCTCCTGGGAATGGGTGTGATAGATCAGGATTTTCGAACCGCCCGTACTCAGATCGATCCTCAAATCCTTTCCAAGCAGCTCCGAAGCGTTCAACTCCGAAGGATTGATATAAGTCACGCTGTCCACCGTATAAAAATTGCTCACAAGATATTCAAAATCATTTAGCCGCTCCATCGAAAGATCCATCGTCGGTACGGACGCCTGCCTTGTCTCTTCACTTTTGTCTTTCCCGATAAGCTGTCCATTTTCATCCACCGAATTTTCTTCTTCTGCCTGCTTTTTTGCAAGAATCGCATAGGTAGCCTCATCTTCTGTCAGAAGCTCTGCCGCCTCCCGTTCAGTCACATAATTGCCAAGAGGAATCAGGGCAGATGCCATGTGGACAACAGCCTCCGTCACCCGGATTTCCCCTTGTTTTTTTTCCGTATATGTAACTCCCGGCATATAAAGCCGCTCCGCATTCTCCTGAACGCTCTGGATCATTCTGATCTTCCAGGACTTCGGGATCAGTGAACCGCTGCTTTTTGCTTCCAGTCCCCAGATTCCCAAAATCATAATGGCAAGAAGCACACAAATTCTCTGTTCTTTTTTCATCTGCGCGCCTCCCTGCCAGTTTCTGAAGATCACTGTAGCAAAACCATATCTTTCCAGACTGGATCCTGCCCCGGACCTTTTGTGTCATATTGACATAATATATGCAGCTCACTGCCTGATTATGTCGCTGAAGCTGCAAAAAGCATATTCAGTGCCTCCGAAATCGTATAACTGATTCGCCTGACGGTCTCATCAATATCTTTTGGTGTTACAAACATTCCATTTAAATGTGGCGCGATCAGTTCTTTGATCAGCTCATATTTTTCTGCCGGACTGTATCCTTTGATCACACTTGCCATGCCTTTTAAAGATTCAGATACTTCCACTGCACTGAGCAGATTATCCATCGTATCGCCTACAATGGTTGCCGCATCCACTACAGTCGGCACACCGATTGCAATCACCGGGATCCCGACTGTCTTTTCCGTGATTGCATTTCGGTGATTTCCCACCCCGGATCCCGGATTGATTCCCGTATCCGCAATCTGGATCGTCCGGTTCAGCCTTTTTGAATTTCTCGCTGCCAACGCATCGATCACCAGAAGGATATCCGGTTTTGTCTCTGCCACCACCCCCCGGATCACCTCCACAGTCTCCATTCCGGTCTGCCCCATAACCCCCGGCACGATCGCGCTGACCGACCAGACCTCATCTTCCCCTGTTGCATACTTTCCGTACTCCTCAATGATATGCCTTGTGATATGCAGGTTGTCTACCACATAAGGACCAAGTGCATCCGGTGTCACCTGCCGGTTGCCAAGACCGACCACCAGGATCTTTTCCATCTTTCTTTTAGGAAGCAGTTCTCCAATGAATTTCCGGAGCTGCTGTGAAATCTCCTCATGATATCCTTCATCGGGAGCTGCCATTTCCGGTGCCTCGATCGTGATATAGCTGCCAACCGGTTTCCCCATCACTTTTGCTCCGTTTTCGGTCTCAATCCTCACGGTCGTGATGCGGATCTCATTTTCCTCATCATACTCTTCCGTCAAGATCACACCCTGAACCTCAACATGGTCAGATTCAAACCGTTCCTTCTCTTCCAGCGCCAGATCCGTCCTGATATTATACTTTTCAACCATAGTCCTCTCCCATTTCTGTATTTTCTGTCTTATTCACTTAGTTTTTCGCAAAAAATTGGAATTATGTATTGACAAGCAATCTTTCTTCGCCTAAAATAAATAAGTGTGTTCGACGGATGTTCCGTGTCACTTTTCGTCGAATTCAATATTATGATTATATAATTTATGAAATGATAATTTGGAGGTGTCGGAAATGGCTAATATTAAATCCGCAAAAAAGAGAATTTTAGTAACTGAGACAAAGACAGCTAGAAATAAAGCAATCAAATCTAAAGTGAAAACTTATGTAAAAAAAGTTGAAACTGCTGTTGAAAAGAAAGACGTTGAAGCTGCAAAGGTTGCATTAAAAGAAGCAATCTCTGTAATCAACAAAGCAGGAAGCAAGGGTGTTTACCACAAAAATACTTGCGCAAGAAAGATCTCTCGTTTAACAAAAGCTGTTAACGAAATTGCTTAATTTTGGTTTCGAGATAAATAATGAATGATAAAAAGGCAGCCATCCCGTCAGTGGCTGTCTTTTTTGTTTTCATAAATCTTTCAAAAAAGAGTCTGTACTGAAATACTGCTTGTATTCGGTACAGACTTTTTTTGTCTTATGATTTTCTCTTATAATTTAGAATAACCGTAGCTGTTCACGATAGCTTCGATCCGCTGTCCTTCTCTGCACTTCGGGCAATCTTCCGGAGAATATGCTCTGTAATGTGGAAGATCACTGCTTGTGAAGATCGTATTGACTTCCATTCCTGCAATCTTGTTGACTGAACTGAAAATTGCGCTGATTCCGCAGACTCTTCCACCGTAGTAGAGAACAGACTCGATTGCTTGTTTGACAGATTTACCGGTTGTGATGGACGCTGCAAGGATCAGAACCTGTTTGTTCTCAACCATTCTCTGTTTGTTGTCACGGAACAGGATCTGTCCGTCCTGATACATCTCCGGGGTAATAATGGAAATGTTGTTTCCTTTGCTGAGTGAGTACTGGTTCTCATCGGCAAGCTGCTCGGCAAGGAAGGTTCCGATCACTTCTGTCTCTTCCATGCAAACGATGGTATCTACCGTTGTGTTAGAAAGGTAAGCTGCTGCAAGAACTTTTGCAGTTTCACGGGCGTTGTTGTGACGGGATTTGACCGTTGACATGTCGATGTAGGTGTTGATGTGGGAATGACTTGTTGCAAAGTGTCCTTTTAAAATTTTAATTCGCGCCTTTGGGTTTTTAGCGGAGCGAAGGTCTTCCAGTCTTTCATCCATTTCTAGTTCCTCCTTTAAGTTGTTTTGGTGGTTTTGACTGGTTTTAGTATAGCACAGATGGATGGGTTGTGCAATATGTATATTTCGTGAGGTTTTGAAAAGGAAACAAGTTAAAAATTTTTCTAATCTATTCTCCGTACCAACTTAGTTGTGCATTCCATAGTTTTTGATAAAGTGAATCTGAATTTGCTAACAATTCTTCATGTTTTCCCTGCTCTGCTATTGTACCATGATCCAGCACCAGTACCCGGTCAGCCATTTTTGCAATACTAAGACGATGTGAAATAATGATAAGCGTACTGTCATTTCCTATACGTCTGAAAATAAGATCATTTAATTCTTTTTCATATAGCGGATCAATGGCTGATGTAGGTTCGTCCAATAAAAAGAAAGTCCCTCCGTGGTAAAATGCTCTCGCCATCGCCAATTTCTGCCATTGCCCTCCCGACAAATCTACTTTTCCAAACTCCCGTCCAAGAATTTCATTTTTTGCAATCTGACTGAGGTTTAGTTCTGTAAGAAGCTCTTCTGCAAGTACTGGATTTTTTAATTCCAATTCCTGGGGAGCAAGATTTTCCAGCAACGTTAATGCATATTGCTGATATTCCTGAAACATAACAGAAGGTGTATCAGCGAGAACACCTTCATTTTTCCCTTCTGTAACTACCAGTAATCCTGCCAGTAATTTAGAAAGCGTTGTTTTCCCAGCACCATTCACCCCCACTATAGCGATTTTCTCTCCGGCATGTATTGTAAAATTCAAATTATGAAGCACCGGTTCTTTTCCCGTCGGGTACGTAAATCCTGCATGATGGAATGCAATTTTACCCGTTGATGCGATTCTTTGTGTTTCGTTCTCTGTATCCAGAAACAGGAAAAATGGTTTTACCATTAGACAAAACTGCGAAAAAGCTCCCAAGTCTGAAAACAACTGTGCATACTGATTCTGAAGCTGAAATGTTGCAGAAACTGCTACCATGAACGCTGGATAATCAATTTTTCTCTGGAAAAACAAATAGCCGGCCAGTACATAGACACCTGCTGTTGCAGCAACATTTAAAAACATCAAAAAAGTACGAATCTTTAACACCTGCATTTCCACTTCATATTCTTTTTCACGCAGTTTTCTGGAAGAAGTTTTCCATTTCTGAATAAGAAAATCACTGCTTTCATATACAATCCGCTCTTTTGTGTAGCGGATATCAGTTGTACATTCTTTTCGGTCCTTTTCTTCTTTTGCAAGAGCCGCTAATTGTGTACGCCTGCGACTTTTTAAAATTGCTTCACTGACATTTCCAAAAAGTGCTGGAATGGCAGCCAGTACAATAAGAAGAAAAAAAGACGAATGGATAATAGATGCATATCCAGAAAGAAGAACAATTGACAGCACCGCACCAGATAAAGTAATCACGCATTCGACTACCCGATATACATTGATACTTGCAACTTTCGCTTCCCATAGTCTGTTATAGAAGGACGGCATCTCATAATAACGCATCGCAATTTTTCCACATTTTTCATGAAGTATCAATTTTGTTTTCTTCTCAAATTCCAGCAATCCTCCGAACTGAACAATCACACGCTCATAGTAAATGGTGTAGCTTTTCATCAGAAACAAATACGCTCCATAGAGCAAAACCGGAAGAAGCAATGTTAATACCTGATAGTCTGACAATACAGACTTTTCGGCAAGCTGATAGATTCGGCGACTGATCTGAATGCCAAATACTGGAAGTACAGCCAGAAATAGGTGGACGAATATCATCCCTGCAAAATGTTTTGGCATCATTTCTGCACCCAGTTTGAGACATTTCGCCACAACCGTATGCTTACAGTTAAATTTCATCCACATACATCTCCTTCTGTGTTTGATAAAGTTTTCGATAAACTCCATTTTTGCGCATCAGTTCTTCATGACACCCATGCTCTACCAACTGACCATGATCCAATACAAGAATTTCATCCATCTGACTGACAGCGCCGAGACGGTGCGTGATAAATAACGTTGTCTTTTCTTGAAATATATGTTCACTCAATCTATATACTTCCCGTTCAGAAATAGGATCAAGACTGGCTGTCGGTTCATCCAAAAGAATGAAATCTGCCTCCGAAAGAAAAGCTCTGGCAATTGCCAGTCTTTGCAATTGTCCTTTTGAAAGTAATGTTCCTTCTTCTGTCAAAAGTGTAAGTGGTGTGTCAAGCCCCTGCTTCAGATTTGAACATTCTAGCATGTCCAGTACCTCTGACACTCTGGCATTCGAAAGATTCGAATCATTTCCCATCAAAAGATATTCCCTTACAGTTACCGGATAAACCTGAAAATCCTGAAATAGCGCTGTCTTTTTCTCAGTTCCATCATAGATTCTGCCATTTGTCGGTTTATAAAGATCAAGCAACAGTTTTGCAAGTGTCGTCTTTCCAGCCCCATTTACTCCAACAAGACCATAGTGTTTTCCCTTTTCAAAAGTAAAGCAGATCCCTTTCAAAGTATCTTCATTATTTTCATAATAACGAAACTGTAAATTGTCCAAAGACAATACATTTTCTCTGGGTGATTCTGCCCTGAAGTTATTCGCTGACCCTTTTTCCAAAAAATCATTTTCTACAAATCGGATTAATTCTGTGCGAAGACCATGAAACTCCCGAATTGGAAATACGCTTTCTGCACACCGTGAAAGTTCCTCTAGCATTCTTGCAATGGTTTCCGTGATTGCGGTATAAGTTCCGAGTGTAATCGACTCCATTGTATTCGGCAAAGCAAAATAAAACATTACAAAAACTGTAATTCCTATCAAAATACTCTCGAGCAATATTTGTCCACGAAACCGAGTATGACCACTCTTTCGATTTATCCTGGCAGCCTGATCAAATTCTTTTGAAAATCGTTCATCCATAGCCTTCGATGTGTCATAAATCCGGCGCTCATAAGCATATTCCCGTTTAATTTGTAAATCAGAAAGATAATTAAACCGACGTGCTGTCTCCATATATCGTTTCCAAAAACCAAAGGTATTTTTTGTTGTCCGTAAATTAATCACAAAAGCAACTAAAACGAGTATGCTCATAACAAGTATTGCGAAAAATGAAGTATTTCTCATAAACCAGACTAAAACGATAGAAGACAAAACAAGTCTGAGCCAACTGACTAATGCATCCGTATATTCCAATGATTTTTCAAAATATGAATCGGATCGTTTTATTATTTCCTGTATATTTTGCTGTTCTAAAAATTGAAGAGAAAGTTTTTGACAGACATGCATAATCTTTTCCGGCATTACGTCTTTATATTGTTTTGTAATCCATATTTTCGCAGCCTGTTTAAATATATGTAAGATGTTTTCTAGTAAAAACAATATAATGATCCAAATAAAATCCATTATAATAATTTTAGAAGAAGCATCATATACAATATGGTCAATTAAAAAAAGCTTTAAAAATATCTCAGACAAAACAACAAGATGTATTATTGTCTGTACAAATACCATTGTAAAATAAATACTTTTATTGTACTTTTTTTCGTTTCTCATTTCATCGTCCTAACAATCAATTCCTAATAAGATTTCCCTTTCCACCTCATTTTTTATATCATATAAGAGACTTCCATAAATTTCTTCAGCTTTCGAAATAGTTTGTTCATAAATAAGTTTTAAGAAATTATCTTTTCCACCTTGTTCCAACAACTTAGTGCAAAATTTGCAAGCAATAAAATTAGAATAATTTCTATCATAACTATCATAATTATTCCATATTTCAAAAATATCTATGTCATGCTTATTTAACATATAATGATTATTATATTTTACACTATTAAAACATTCAGCAACTCCTTCATTTATAAATTTTGTTTTACTTTTAATTCTCCCTTCCATATTATAACTACTAAATCTCATAATTAATCCCTCTCATTATATCTTTACTGAAATTCGTAATTTACAAGATAGGTGTCTTTACTTGCACTAAATATCTACATTTTAATACGCTTTATATTTGCATAATTTACATAGCACCACAATTTCCAGTGCATTTGCAAGCATCTAGTGGAGAAATATGTTCTGTTTTATGCAGTTCACTGGCCATAGTTTCTATTTGTTGAATCGGGTTCGTTCGTGCATCTTTAATAACTTCAAAAATATCATTTTTTTATCATTTTTCATTTCATTCACCTCTCCAATAAAGACACCTATTATCTTTAATATATCACAGATGGGATAATTATCAATATATTACTCGATACAAGGAATAATATTCAGTCTTTTTTGTTGTTTTATTATTTTTTTGACAAATCAATTTAAAATATATCATTGAACATTTGTGATAGAAAACGGTTTTTATTTTATATAATGTAAGCGTATCGTTTTGTAAAGAGCAATATTGTAGTTTTATGCAAAAAATGTTAAAAACAGTAATTCAAGCAACTTTATTATAGTTTTACGCCTCATTTATATAATATCACTAAAAAATGACAGAAAAATCTGTTTTACAACTGTCTTTTATAATATCATACAATTTCTTTTGTCCATTCTTCATCCACTCTGCTCACAGTAATATAATCTTATTTTTTTCGACTTAGGTAAGTGAGATGCTGGAGATGAAAATTATTGGTTTGACGGGACTTCTGTTTTTGGGGGACGCGGAATTGGCGCGGGGCGCGATTCCGCTGGATGTGTTTGTGAGTTTGTGGGTCGAATGATTTACATACAAGCCGGTCAGAGTCTCACAAGCAAAGCTTGTTCGACCGTTGGCGGCGCCAACTAACTAATCAGAAATAGAAGGAGTCCCGGAAAAGCATGCGAGCATGTTTTTCCGGGACTCCTTCTATTTCCGCTTAGCTGACCGGCTTGTTGCCTATCGCTTAGTTATTGATCAGTTTATCTTCACCATTCCAGCTGTAGAGTTTTCTGATTTCTTCTCCTACTACTTCTGATGGATGTTCTGCGGCTTTCTTTCTCATTGCTTTGAAGTGTACCTGACGTCCTGCCGGTGACATGTCGAGAAGGAATTCTTTTGCGAATGTTCCGTCCTGGATGTCTGAGAGGATCTTCTTCATTGCTTTCTTTGTATCTTCTGTGATGATCTTTGGTCCTGTGATGTAATCACCGTATTCTGCTGTGTTGGAGATTGAGTATCTCATTCCGGCGAATCCGCTCTGGTAGATCAGGTCTACGATAAGTTTCATTTCATGGATGCATTCGAAGTATGCGTTTCTTGGATCGTATCCTGCTTCGCAAAGTGTTTCGAAACCTGTCTGCATAAGGGCACATACACCACCGCAAAGTACAGCCTGTTCTCCGAAGAGGTCTGTTTCTGTCTCTACTCTGTATGTTGTTTCAAGAAGTCCTGCTCTTGCTCCACCGATTGCAAGACCGTAAGCAAGTGCTCTGTCCCAGGCTTTTCCTGTGTAATCCTGTTCTACTGCGATCAGACATGGTGTTCCTTTTCCTGCCTGATATTCGCTTCTTACTGTATGTCCTGGTGCTTTTGGTGCAATCATTGTTACATCAACATTTTTTGGTGGTACGATTTGATTGAAATGAATATTGAATCCATGAGCAAACATGAGCATGTTTCCTTCTTCTAGATTTGGTTCAATTGATTCTTTATATAATTTTGCTTGTAATTCATCGTTGATTAAGATCATGATGATATCTGCTTTTTTTGCAGCTTCTGCTGATGTACAAACTTCAAATCCTTGTTCTTCAGCTCTTTTCCATGATTTTGATCCTTCGTATAATCCTACGATGACTTTTACTCCTGATTCTTTTAAGTTTAATGCATGTGCATGTCCTTGTGATCCGTATCCAATGATGGCTACTGTTTTCCCATCTAATAATGATAAGTCACAATCTGATTCATAAAAAATTTTTGCCATTTTTAATATCCCCCATTAATTTTTATTACTCGATTTCCTTTTTCGTTACCCATTATACGTCTAATGTTGTCTTATGTCAATAGCGTTGTCTGCTCTCTTTGAACATTTTTTTAACAATCATCAATTATTTCTTTTCTAACTTTAATTGATTGATTGCCCTTAAGATGTGTATACGCATGGCGCTTCTTGCCCCTTCTGCATTTCGATCATTCATAAATTCCATAATCATTTTATTATCTGAGATAATATCTTGATTAGATA
>ENA-OPRT01000731-OPRT01000731.1-human-gut-metagenome-genome-assembly--contig:-NODE-731-length-14888-cov-6.765995_pt1 | contig 14888 bp, 13 predicted proteins | sample MGYA00241895_ERZ501884 | MGnify/ENA primary metagenome ERZ501884 (study PRJEB25962, sample SAMEA2042225) | human gut metagenome | biome: human gut; feature: human-associated habitat; material: faeces...
GATCCCATCAACTGCTGCTTATACTCTTTGCTCACTGGCGTGGTCGAGCTACTGCTGCCCAGCAAACCGGCAAACGAAACGCATGGGATCAACAACATCGCAAGAATTAATGCGATTTTACGCATACTGCTTATTCCTTGATAAAACGGTTACACACGCCAGGACGGCAAAATGAATCCCAAATCGGAATAGTCTGGATTTGGAAGGCTCACATTATCACCAAAAGAGTTTTACGCAAGCCTGTCGGCGCAGGGTTTACAAATTTAGCACAGGTGCAGTTTTCAAGAGTCCGAAAAGCGCATGGATTGTAGATTTATTTCTTATTTCCTAAGATTATGAAACCGCAATAGTAATATGCAAATAAGCAATTAATAATCCCGTTTACTCCTCCGGTCTTTTAAAATTCTCACCTTCATTCAGCTGGTTTATGTCCTTCATGTCTTCGTTCTTGCACGGCAGATTTCTGCATCCAGGCGTGTTTTCGTTATGCGTTTTGCTCCCTTTACTCGCCAGCGCCACCACATCACATATCTCTTTTAGCTACGCCGCCCGCCAGCGGATGCAAAACCGTGCGCGTTTATTAAAACAGTACCAAACCCATCTGAAAAAGCAGGCCAGCTATATTGTGGAAGGCAATGCTAAAAGCAGAAGGGCGCTGCGCCAGCATAATCGGGAGCAGATAAAACAGCATCCAGAATGGTTTCCTGCGCCGCTCAAGGCGAACGACAGACGCTGGCAGGCGCTGGCGGAAAACAATCATTTCCTCAGCAGCAACCACCTGCATAACATCACCGAAGTGGCGATTCACCGCCTGGAACAGCAACTTGGCAAGCCTTATGTCTGGGGGGGCACGCGGCCTGATAAAGGTTTCGACTGTAGCGGGTTGGTTTTTTATGCCTCAGTCAGTTCATTGAAAGTTACAGGAACATATCCCAGTTCTGTATTCATTTTCATTACCGCCGCACCACTGGTCAGACTGAATATCTTCGCTTTAGGCCATCGCAGACGTGCCAATCGGAACGAAGCCGCCTTTATACGCTTGGCCAAGCCCATCCCACGATAATTGGGATGCACAATCAATCCCGAAGTTGCTACATATTGCTTGTTTCCCCATGACTCAATATAGGTAAATCCTGCAAAATCCTCTCCACATAAAGCAATAATCGCCTTTCCTTCTTTCATCTTTGTAGTCACATATTCATGTGTGCGTTCTGCAATGCCTGTTCCGCGTACCTTAGCCGCCTCTCTAATAGTATCTAAAATTTTATCAACGTAAACTTCATGTGAGGCATCTGCCACCATCACATCCACTTGTTTAGCATCCATTTCCTTTTTTATCTATATTATTTTATTGTATATTCGGTATAATCAATGAAAGCGCATTCTTCACTCCCGCTCTTGTGCAGCCTTCACGAATGACAAGCATAATAGTATCATCACCAGCAATAGTTCCCAATATTTCATCAAAGTTCCGGTTATCAATATCATAAGCCAAACTACTAGCATATCCGGGACGAGTCTTGATTACTGCCAGATTAGCCGAAAATTCAATGGAAATAAATCCATTATGCATCAACATCTCACTGGCCGAATGTTGCTCAGTCATACGTTTGTACATGGTATTGTTTGGCAATACATATACATAATTTCCGTTCATACTGGCTGCTTTCGCCACTTTCAACTGCTTCAAGTCACGAGACAAAGTAGCTTGGGTCAATCGGAATCCTTCTTTCGCCAATTCCTGCAACAACTCTTCCTGGCTACCTACTTCCTTGCTCGAAATAATAATCTTAATGGCATCAAGTCTGCTATTCTTGCTCTTCATACTGCATAATTATTCTGATTCGACTGCAAAATTACAGAATATTCGGGAATATAGATACAAAAAAGAGAATATTTTTGCGACTTTATGCATATTTTCAATAAAGCTCTTATCCATCATCCCAAGAGTAAACCAAAATCACACCAAATTCTTCTTTTCAATGCGATCTTCTTAAAAAGACGGTAATATTATGTTTTACGGCAGGTACAACCAAATCCAACAGTTATAATATCAAAAAAACAAGGACGACTTTCGGGGAATAAACTATTTTTGCATCACTATTAATTCCTTAAAATCAAAAATAAAGGCATGGAACACACTTATTTCTTTGCGGTAGACCTGGGTGCCACCAGTGGACGTACCATCTTAGGTTGCCTGGGAGAAGGCAAAATGGAGTTGAAAGAACTGACTCGTTTCCCTAATCATATTATAGAAACCGGAGGACATTGTTATTGGGATATTTACGCCTTATACAATGAAATTATCAGGGGACTGAAAGTGGTAGCCAAAGACAATCTGCCTATCCGGTCCATCGGTATCGATACTTGGGGGGTGGATTTCGTATTCGTGGGCAAAGACGGAGAGTTACTCCGCAATCCTTATTGCTACCGCGACCCTCACACAACAGGTGCACCTGAAGAATATTTTACCCATATTCCCCGTGAACGAGTATATGACATCACTGGAATTCAAATTATGAATTTCAATTCCTTGTTCCAATTGTCAACACTCCACCGCAATCATTGCTCGGCCTTGGAAGCAGCCGATAAAATACTGTTTATGCCGGATGCCTTAAGCTATATGCTGACCGGTAAAATGGTAACAGAATATACCATCGCTTCTACTTCCCAGATGTTGAATCCGCGCACCAAACGCTTCGAAAAGGAACTGCTGGATGTAGCAGATATCAAGGAAGAACAGTTCGGCCGTTTCGTTTTCCCGGGAGAGCCTATCGGAGTACTGACAGAAGAAGTGCAGAAAATCACAGGTCTGGGAGCTATTCCAGTCATTGCCGTTGCCGGTCATGACACAGGTTCAGCCGTGGCTGCCGTACCAGCACACAACGAAAGATTCGCTTATCTGAGTTCCGGTACGTGGAGCCTGATGGGAATTGAAGTGAAAGATGCCATTATAAATAAGGAAAGCTTTGAACAGAACTTCACCAATGAAGGAGGTGTGGAAGGAACTACCCGGTTCCTGAAAAACATCTGTGGCATGTGGCTGTTGGAGCGTTGCCGCAAAGAATGGGAAGCAACCAACAACTATTCTTACACAGAACTGATAGATGCCGCTCTGACAGTTCCCGCTTTCCGCAGTCTCATCAATCCCGATGCCCCCTGCTTCTCCAATCCGACATCTATGATTCAAACCATCGGACATTATTGCAAAGAAACCAACCAACCTGTACCACAGAGTTATGGCGAAATCACCCGTTGTATATTCGACAGTCTTGCCCTGCGCTACAAACAAGTATTCGGCTATTTGCAACAAATGGCCCCGTTCCCCATCGAAAAGCTGCACATTATCGGTGGAGGCTCACGAAACAATCTGTTAAACCAGTTCACTTGCAATGCAGTGGGCGTACCTGTTATAGCAGGTCCCAGTGAAGGGACAGCTATCGGTAACATTATGTTACAGGCAAAAGCCAACGGGCTGGTAAGCGATATCGCGGCTATGCGCCAACTAATCAGCACTTCCATAGAAACCGTTTCTTTTGAGCCCCAGCAAGCAGAAGAATGGGAAGAAGCATATAAGAAGTATTTAGCTCATTATAGAGAAGATATTTAATATTCACCTTGAAATTTATTCATTAAACAAACAAATAATATCATGAAAGAAGAATTGATTAATAAAGCGTATGAGATCGCAAAAGAACGTTATGCCGCTGTAGGTGTCGACACAGAAAAAGTAATGGAAACCATGCAGAATTTCCATCTGTCACTGCATTGCTGGCAAGCAGATGATGTAACCGGCTTCGAAGTTCAGGCAGGTTCATTGACCGGTGGTATCCAGGCTACAGGTAACTATCCCGGCAAAGCCCGCAACATCGATGAACTACGTGCAGACATTCTGAAAGCAGCTTCATATATACCAGGTACTCACCGTTTGAATCTGCACGAAATTTATGGCGACTTCCAAGGAAAAGTCGTAGATCGTGACGAAGTAGAACCCGAACACTTCAAAAGCTGGATTGAATGGGGTAAGGAAAACAACATGAAACTGGATTTCAACTCTACTTCATTCTCTCATCCTAAAAGCGGTGACTTGTCTTTATCAAATCCCGATGAAGGTATCCGCAACTTCTGGATTGAGCACACCAAACGTTGTCGTGCCGTAGCCGAAGAGATGGGTAAAGCCCAGGGCGATCCTTGTATCATGAACCTGTGGGTACACGATGGCAGCAAAGACATCACTGTAAACCGCATGAAATACCGTGCTTTGTTGAAAGACTCTCTGGATCAGATTTTCGCAACAGAATATAAGAACATGAAAGACTGTATCGAATCAAAAGTATTCGGTATCGGACTGGAAAGCTATACAGTAGGTTCTAATGATTTCTATATTGGCTACGGTGCCAAGAACAACAAAATGATTACCTTGGATACCGGCCATTTCCACCCGACAGAAAGTGTTGCCGACAAAGTTTCTTCCTTGTTGTTGTATGTCCCCGAACTGATGCTGCACGTAAGCCGCCCCGTACGTTGGGACTCAGACCATGTAACCATCATGGACGACCCGACTATGGATTTATTCAGCGAAATCGTTCGTTGCAACGCCTTGGATCGTGTACACTATGGACTTGACTACTTCGATGCTTCCATCAACCGCATTGGTGCATACGTTATAGGCAGCCGCGCGGCTCAAAAATGTATGGTACGCGCTTTATTGGAACCGATTGCCAAACTGCGCGAATATGAAGCAAACGGACAAGGCTTCCAACGTCTGGCTCTGCTCGAAGAAGAAAAAGCTTTGCCTTGGAATGCTGTATGGGATATGTTCTGCTTGAAGAACAATGTACCCGTAGGCGAAGAGTTCATTGCAGAAGTAGAGAAATACGAAGCAGAAGTCACTTCGAAACGCTAATCAATATCCAACTACAAGATTGTCTTCCGTAGGGGCGGCCTCAAGTGCTGCCCCTACCGGGAACATAGTTGTAGCCTTAAAGAATATAAACAATGGAAATCATTATCGGATTAATCATCATCGCCATAGGAAGTTTCTGCCAATCCAGTTCATACGTACCTATAAAAAAAGTGAAAGAATGGAGTTGGGAAAGTTTCTGGCTGCTACAAGGTGTATTTGCCTGGCTGGTATTCCCGTTATTGGGTGCGTTGCTAGGTATCCCTCAAGGAAGCAGTTTATTTGACCTTTGGGGAACAGGAGGTGCTCCGATGAGCATCTTTTATGGTATATTATGGGGAGTAGGCGGTCTCACCTTCGGTCTTTCCATGCGTTATCTGGGAGTGGCCTTAGGACAAAGTATAGCACTGGGCACCTGTGCCGGATTCGGCACACTTTTTCCCGCCATTTTTGCCGGAACCAACCTGTTTGAAGGAAACGGACTTATTCTTTTACTGGGAGTATGTATCACTTTGTCGGGTATTGCCATTATAGGATATGCCGGCAGTCTTCGCGCCAAAAACATGAGCGAAGAAGAAAAACGCGCGGCAGTAAAAGATTTCGCTCTGACCAAAGGACTGTTGGTAGCCCTACTGGCAGGTGTGATGAGTGCCTGTTTCGCTTTAGGACTCGATGCCGGAACGCCCATCAAGGAAGCTGCATTGGCAGGAGGCGTAGAAGGGCTTTATGCAGGACTTCCCGTAATCTTCCTGGTAACATTAGGCGGTTTCCTGACTAATGCGGTTTACTGTCTGCAACAAAATATAGCCAACAAAACCATGAGTGATTATGCCAAAAGCAATGTATGGGGAAATAACTTGATATTCTGTGCTTTGGCAGGAGTACTGTGGTATATGCAATTCTTCGGTTTGGAAATGGGTAAAAGTTTCCTGACCGGAAGTCCTGTACTGCTAGCTTTCTCATGGTGTATATTGATGGCTTTGAATGTTACTTTCAGTAACGTATGGGGTATTTTATTAAAAGAATGGAAAGGCGTATCTACCCGGACTATCACTGTTCTGATAACCGGACTGGTAGTTCTTATCTTTTCTCTCGTATTTCCTAATTTATTTTAAAAGAATTACTATATTTGTAGCATACTGTTATTCAGAATGAAAAAGATGAATAACAATATCCTATGAACAATCAAATAAAAAAGATATGAAATCAATCTTAGACAATCGCCCTGAATTGGCCAAAGAGGTGAATAAAGTAGCCGAAGTAGCCGGATATTTGTGGCAAAAAGGATGGGCCGAACGTAACGGAGGTAATATCACCGTCAATATCACCGAATATGTAGACGATGAAATCCGTCAGATGCCCGCTATCAGCGAAGTAAAACAAATCGGTGTAACACTGTCTCACTTGAAAGGCTGTTATTTTTATTGCAAAGGAACCAATATGCGTATGCGGGATTTGGCGCGTTGGCCTATGGACAACGGTTCTGTCATCCGTATTTTGGATGACTGTGCCAGCTACGTCGTGTTTTCTCCGATATGTCCCCCCGCCTCAGAACCTTCTGCCACAACCGCATCTGCGCCGCACCGTTCCATTCTCTTTGCCAACGCGACGGATGCCACAACTGGAATAACTTTGATGCCCGCATCCTTCCACAGTTTCATATATTTTTCCGGATTTCCTGCGCCGGTCGTCACAACCTTCACACCTTCTTCCGCCACGACTTTCGCTACTTCATCGGCATATGGACTCATCAGCATAATGTTGACTCCAAACGGCTTCTCTGTTCGCTCTTTCACCTTCTGGATCTGCTCCCGCACCCATTCTCCCGGCGCGCTCGCTGCTCCGATCAATCCCAGACCTCCGGCTTCGGATACAGCGGCTGCAAGATGATGCTCTGCAACCCATGCCATTCCTCCCTGAAGAATCGGATATTCAATTTCAAGTAGTTTTGTCACATCTGTTCTCATACGGACACCTTTCCTTTTCCTGTCTTTTTTATTTCTCTAAGTATGCAACAACTGCTCCGATTGTTGTCAGCTGTTCTAAATCCTCTGTCGGAATCTCTCTTCCAAATTCTTCCTCAAAAGCCATAACCATCTCAAATAAGTCAAGGGAATCTGCTCCCAGATCTTCCTTAAAAGATGACTCTGCAGTCAATGTACTTACATCTGCTCCTAATGAATCTGCTACAATTTCTTTTACCTTTTCTAACATAGTGAATATTCTCCTTTTTCTCTTACATGCAGATGGTCTGCATGCGTTTTTCATTTTTTCATTTTATTTGTAATCCGGCAGAAACATCTTTCATTTCTCCGGGAATTACCCTTTTTATTACCACTCAATCAATGTGGCTCCCCAGGAAAGTCCTGCTCCAAACCCTGCCAGCACAATCTTCTGTCCTTTTTTCAGTACACCTGATTGCTTCAGCTCAGCAAGCAGGATTGGAATACTTGCCGAGGAAGTATTTCCATACTCCTGAAGGTTCATTGGGAATTTTTCTACTGTAAGTCCAAGCCTCCTTGCAACTGCCTCTACAATTCTCTGATTCGCCTGATGCAGGATAAAATAATCGATATCTTCCGGTGCAAGCCCCTCCTTCTCTAACAATTCACTGATACATAGAGGCACTTGTCGGACCGCAAATTTAAATACCGCCTGTCCATCCATATGAATATAGTCTGCTCTACTGCCACAGGAGAGCGCCTCCCCCTGTGCCCCGTTTGAATGGAATACCATCGACGGAAAATCGCCCTCTTCTGCCTGAAGTATAGCGGCTCCTGCTCCGTCACCGAACAAAATACAAGTACTCCTGTCTGTCCAGTCCACAAGCTTAGACAAACTCTCGGTTCCTATAACAAGTGCGCATTTTGCAAGTCCCGCTGCAATATAAGTCTGCGCAGTATTGTAAGCAAATAGAAATCCTGTACATGCTGCATTTAGATCAAAACAGACTGCATGTTTCGCGCCAAGTTTCTTCTGCACCTCACATGCGGTACACGGAAGGACTACATTCGAAGAAATCGTCGCTACAATGATCAGATCAATTTCCTCTGCATGGATCTTTGCATCTTCCAGCGCCCTCTCGGAAGCTTTCCATGCCATCGTGACCGTTGTCTCTTCTTCTGATATAATATGTCGTCTTGCGATCCCGGTCCGTTCCCGAATCCATGAATCACTTGTATCCACAAACTTCTCTAAATCATAATTGTCATAATAGTTCTCCGGCACATACGAGCCGGTTCCTGTCACTCTTCCTACCATTGTTTTACTTTTTCTTTCTTATTATTTTGTTTTAAAATATTTTGATATTCAAAGTATATCACAATAATCAATTTTGTCAACATTTTTTTATTTTTCTCTTGCTTTTTCATTTTCCATATGATAGAATACATTTTGTTAGCGGAAATGTCGGAATGGCAGACGAGCTAGATTCAGGTTCTAGTGTGGGTTACCACGTGTGGGTTCAAGTCCCATTTTCCGCATACATTTGAACAGAGATAAAATCATTGGGGCACTTTCCTTTCGGAAGGTGCCCCAATGATTTTATCTCTCAAATTTTCACTTTAAAACGGCATGCCTTTTTGGCTATGCCGTTTTTTCTTTCCTCTTTCCTTTCAGCTGTACAGCCAATCCGACAATCAGTATCAGTGGAAATACAGTCGCAGCAAACAATCCCACTTTGAGATTCCCGCCAAACATATTAGAAATATTTCCTACCATTGCAGGACTGATCGTAGCGCCTAAATCTCCTGCCAGAGCTAAAAATGCAAACATTGCCGTGCCCCCCCTTGGACACTTCTGTGACGAAATACTGATTGTTCCCGGCCACATAATTCCAACCGAAAGTCCGCAAAGGGCACAGCCTGCCAATCCGATCATTGGTGTTGAAGACAGAGATGCCATCAAATAGCATATTACGCATAACACACCACATGCCAACATTGTTTTAGTCAAGTCCAGCTTCTCGCTCATTTTTCCATATACTATTCGGGATATTCCCATAAATACCGCAAACAGGCAATGTCGCGGTGAATACGTTCCCGGGTCTTGTAAACACCCATCGCAGATTCTGTAAACGAAGATGCCCATTGAGCCATAGACGCTTCAGATGCACCGGAACATACCATAAGCAATATCATCAACCAGAACAACGGCAATCTAAGCAATTGGCTGATCCGCATACTCTTTCCATCTTCCACTAAACGTTCCATCGGACAAGAGATGAAATTGAATGCATTATATAACGGTACCACTGCCCAAATCATTGTAAGTATCTTCCAATTTTCTACACCAAATACTGTAAAAAAGAGGGTGGAACCTAAAATCACGCCTACAGCCCCCCAACAATAAAAGGAGTGTAGTAAACTCATCATCCCATCTTTGTTTTCAAAAGGACAAGCTTCCACAATCGGACTTACTAATACTTCAATAAGACCACTGCCCATAGCATAAAGGATGACTGCAATCAGAATACCCGCAAAGGAAACAGGAAGCAGTTCCGGCAGAATAGCCATTGAAACAAGCCCTGCTGCGGATAACACCTGAGACGAAACTACACAGGTACGGTATCCTATTTTGTCAACAAATTTTGTGGCAGCAAGATCAATCAGTAATTGTGTGAGATAGAATACCATCGGAATCAACGCAATCTTTTCAAATCCAATTCCATAAGTGTTCTTAAACGTCAAAAATAACAGAGGAGTGAAATTGGCAGATATCGCTTGGGTAACAAAACCGAGATAGCAAGCTATAAGTGTTTTTTTGTAGTTTTTTTGTTTTGTCATAACTGCTCCTTTAAAATGAATGTAATATTATAGTCGGATTGCATTATATCATCATATCCAATCAAAACAAAGGCACAAAAGAACCAAATACAAGCACTATTTACCCAAAGCACGATATTGTCCCGGTGTATACCCATAGGTTTTCCGAAACTGACGGCTAAAGTAGTGTACCGAATTAAAACCACAGGAATAACTGATTTCTTGAAGAGACCGCGTTGTATCTTTTATAAGTCTGTGTGCAACTTGAAGTCGATGCTGAATCAACGCATCCACTGGGGAACATCCTACATATGCGTTAAAGCAACGTCCCGCTTCGCTGCGGCTGATATTGGCAGATCGGGCAATCTCTTCCAGTGTGACGGCTTCTGCATAATGCTCCCGGATATACGAGAGCATCTTTTGGATGCGTATTTGAGTATTGATTTGGATGCGTGTATTTTCTGTTTTAGGTAATTCATCAAAATTCGAAAAGATGCATTGAAATATACTGCTAAGTTCGCGTTGCACAGCCATTTCGTAACATTGCCCTTGTTCAGACATCAGACCGTAAACATTTTTAACCAACTGATTCACTTCATTGTGCCAACTATTTTTTTGATTAAACACAATAAAAGGCAAAGCATCACAGTTCGCGACAGGTTGAATATATTTTTGATAAATATCACTAGTTTCAGATGCAATTGAAGCACCCGAAAAGACAATATTCGGCATCGGATCAGGAATATCGCCAGATAACTGCTTGATTCCATGCAGGATATTTCCATTAACCAATATACTGTCACCTGCTTTCAGTATCACATGATGTTGCCCAACTTGAAAGTCCAGCACACCACTTACCGCAGTGGCAATTTCAAAATCAGGATGCCAATGTAAAGGTCCTGCCCAGTTGGGAAGCGCAGCAAGTTCATCACAAAAATATGTAATAGGAAATTTTTCAACATCATGGGGAACTTGTTCTCTCAGTTGATAATCAAGTATGATCGCCATAGTTTATCGCTCCAATTCTATTTATTTCCGATTGTACACAGATAGAGAGGACACACCCTCTTTCGTAATCCAGTATGTCCTCTCTATTATAAGAGAAACTCTTCTCCAAAAGTCAAGCAGTTTTCTTTCCTTATACATGGATTTCTCTAGCGCAAAGAAACAGGCACTTAAGATTGTGGGAAGAAATCTTAAGTGCCCCAAGTTTTTTCATATTTTATTTTACAGAAATGCTGTTCTCTTTTTGACCTACATTTGTGCTTACTCTATTCTTCCCAGTAAATTCTTCTCTGTCGCTCATCCAAGCCTTCCACAAATCTTCGATTAAAAATGAGAAATTCTTCGAGATCCATCAAAATATGGTATAACTTTGCCCGACTCTCAAAATCATCCGTTGTCTTTGGCAATTCATAGTAATGAATTTCATCAAATAATTCATGTAATTTCTCGATCTGTGGAGTAGGATCATTTTTCTCTGTCACAAATGGTCGCAGATAGGAGATGTAATCCGCAACGATATCTGCTTCTTTCGGGATATAACGAATCTTTTTCATCTCATAATGCAGGTTGTGCAACACATTACATTGCTTTGTACGCATTTCAAAATAGTCGATGTAATATCCCGGATGAGACTGAAATGTATTGTTCTGGTATTCATATGCGGCTTCTACATGGTATTCCAATTTCTTCTCCAACGCGATAATATCATCCCACACATTCTCATCCATCGGAATGTTCCGGAGATATTTCTCCAACTCTTCCATAATCTGCTGAAGCTTTCTCTCTACATACCGCATATCTTCCACAAGACTTCTCTGCTGCGCATTATTATAATGAAACAGATTCAACACCGCTGCAAATCCAATCCCGATCAGTACAAGAAGAAATTCATTGAGAATAAATTCCAGACTGAAATCGTGTGTCATCAAAAAATGAGTTCCCGTTACTGCATTGACCGAGATCGTCGCTTTCAATCCCGTCCATTCTGAGAACACAACCAGAAGAAATATAAACAATCCGTATGCCAGCCACTCACTGTTCATATGCTGGAAAAAGGTCCACGCAACAATCACCGACAACAAAAAAGTAATGACCCGATACATCGAAAGCTTCAGTGTATCCCATTTCGTCGGTACAATTGAAAGCAGTGTAATGATCCCTGCCGTCGTTGCATACTCCAGATTCAGTGCCATTGCAATAGAAATCGCCCCACAGCTTCCAACTGCAATCTTCGCTGCTTGAAAAATAATCTTTCCAATCTTAATCTTGTATTCTTTATCCACTCGTTCTCTCCATTTCTTTGTAATTTCTTTATATTATTTTAGCAGTAAGCATCAAAAATTACAAAGATTTTTTCTCTTTTCGTCTCCTTTTATAAGCACATTTGTAAACCTATTTTCCGTTCTTCCTGCAATCACCTTGCTTTATCTTCTATCTGTCCGCTCAATCATATCTCCGTATACCGGTGTAGGCATCCCAAATCCTCCGGAGACATCCATGATCTGCCCTGTTGTATAGGCTGCATCATCACTCGCAAAATAGACAACCGCTGCTGCAATTTCTTCTGGTTCTCCCATCCTCCGGATCGGAGTATGTTTTAAAAAGAACTCACGGAAATCATCTGACAGATTATCTTTGACCGCATCTGTTGCCGTCATTCCCGGAAGCACTGCATTACAGCGGATGTTATCTCTTGCCGCCTGCACTGCGATCAACTTTGTCATATAATTAATTGCGGCTTTGCTCGTTCCATAAGCAATCTGCGAGATATCCGGACAAAGTCCTCCGATAGAAGAAATATTGATAATACTTCCACCGCCCTGCTTTGCCATATGTGGGATCACTGCCTGTACCGGAAGAAATACACTCGCCAGATTCATATCCAATGTTCCAATAAATTCCTCGTATTCTGTACTTTTGATATCCAAATCTTTCTTCGGATTGGATGTTCCGAAATTATTGACGAGAACATCGATCCTTCCTTCCTGGCGGATCACTTCCTCTACCATTGTGCGATAGCTGTCCTTGTCGGAAGCATCGTTAAATACCGTCTTCACTGTATAACCCTGCTCATTTAACTCTTGTGCACGCGCCTCTGCACGCTCCATATTTCTCGCTGCCATATAGACAACCGCTCCTTCTTTTGCACATCTAACCGCACAAGCCAGTCCAATTCCTCTTGTAGAAGCTGTGATCAGTACAACTTTTCCTTTTAAACGCATGTGAAAATACCTCCTTTATCTTTTTTCTACCATAACGCATTTCCGTGAAAATAGCAATGCCGATGCACGGTATCCTCACAGTTTGATCAATCCTGCGTACACTGGATTTCCACATATCTCGCCCCGATCTTCTCCCCGAAAAATCTGTCATGCTCCACCAGAAGCATCGTCGGACGATAGGTCTGTATCAGCTCTTCGATCTGTGTTCTGGAAAACAGATCAATAAAATTCAGCGGTTCATCCCAGATATAGAGGTGTGCCTGCTCACAGAGACTTTTTGCAAGCAACACTTTCTTTTTCTGCCCTCCACTGTAAGATTCGATTGGTTTTTCAAACTGTACCCGGGAAAAATCCAGTTTTCGCAGCAACGCTTTCAAAAGTGTTGGATCCACTCCTTCTTTTATTGCAAATTCATCAATCATCCCACAAAGCTGCTCTGCATCCTGAGAAACATAAGATATTTCCAAGCCGGAGGCAACCTCTAATTTGCCCCGATAAGAAATGGCTTCGCACAGCATCCGCTTTAGCATCCTTGATTTTCCACATCCATTTTTCCCTCTTAGAATGACCTGTTCCCCATTTTTCACTTCAAAATTCAGTGGACCTGTCACCTTCTTTTCTCCGTAAAATAGCTCCAGATTTTCTGCCCTGATTACCGTTTCTCTGTGATGTTTGAGTGGAAACAGTTTTAATTCTTCCGCTTTTTCTAGATTTTTCAACAGTTTTTTCTTCTCCTCCACTGCCTTCTGCGCCCGCTGTTCGATCACAAGCGCCCTCTTCATCATCCTCGCCGCCTGATGTCCGATATATCCACGGTCTACCGGACCATTCCCGACCTTACTTTTTTCGATCTGATCCGACCATCCTGCTGTTCTTCCCGCCGCCTTTGTAAGCTTTCCAATCTCTTTTTTCAAACGCTCCTGTTCATCAGCCTCATAAGCATCTTTTCGCTCTTTATTTTCCTGCCACACAGTGAAATTCCCCTGGCAGATCTCAATTCCGTCTTTGTTAATTGCCAGTATGTGATCCACACATCCATCCAGAAAATATCTATCATGGGAAACTAAAAGAAATCCTTTCTTCTTTTTCAGATATGCCATTACAATCTCCCTTGTATCCAGATCCAGATGATTGGTCGGCTCATCTATTAACAGAAATGCATTCTCCTTTGCAAACAATACTGCCAGCAGTACCTTTGTCTGCTCTCCGTTGCTGAGTGTCTCAAACGGACGGTACAACACTTCTGCATCAGTATCCATCAAAGACAATTCTCTGCATATCCTCCAAAGTTCATACAACGGATCCACTTCCTCCACAATATCAATCGTCATCTTCTCCTGATTTTCTACCGAAAATGGAAAATATTCAAAAGTCACTGCACTTGTGATTGTGCCTCGGTATTCATAAATCCCTTCCAATAATTTTAAAAGCGTGGTCTTGCCTCTTCCATTTCTTCCGATCAGACCAAGTTTCCAGTCCGTATCGATCCGAAACGAAACATGCTCAAAAATATTATCATAGCTTCCTTCATAATAAAATGTTAAGTCATTCACACAAATCTGCGACATCTTTACCCCTCCATCTTTTTGCTGTGCATCTGATGGAAAATCTACTCCTAATAAATCCAACAAAGTTCGTTGCCTTCCTTACAACCTCTCTGTCACATCCCATAGTATTCCGAAGAAAGTTTCTGCGTAATAAAAAAAGACACAGAACGCTTCAAAAACTTTCTGCATCTTCAAACATCCCACTCCTGCTCATCTGCGGTTATGAGCATACTGCTTATGTTCTCTTGTTATTATATCTCTGCGCTACAGCTTGTGCCGCAACATAATAAGACTGCGAAAGATTTTCCTGCAAATGCACAAACATACAAAATACAATCTGCCCATCCAACGATTCTTGGCAGACTATTTTTCCTTCTTGTGCCTGTTTAGTTTTTACTATTTGCAAGAAATACTGCTCATCTTTCCAGCTCCTATCCTCTTCTTATTG
>ENA-OPRT01000749-OPRT01000749.1-human-gut-metagenome-genome-assembly--contig:-NODE-749-length-14616-cov-3.648444_pt1 | contig 14616 bp, 10 predicted proteins | sample MGYA00241895_ERZ501884 | MGnify/ENA primary metagenome ERZ501884 (study PRJEB25962, sample SAMEA2042225) | human gut metagenome | biome: human gut; feature: human-associated habitat; material: faeces...
GATAAATCCGATGGTTTAATATATCAAGCCACAAATTAATAAAGTTAATTTGTTCTAAATAAAATTAGTTGATTAGTCAACTAATTTGTGGTAAAATGTTTTCGAAAGTAGGAGGAAATTATGGAAAATAATAGAATAGGCAAATTAACGGCTGTAATACATAGAAAATCTCAATCTTTTTACACTAAAGAATTGAAAACTTACAATATTACATCCTCAGAATATCCAGTTATATTTAAACTAAGTTGTGGCGATGGTATAACACAAGATGAAATAGTAAATGACCTTGGTATTGATAAAGGTGCTGTAACCAGAATTATAAAATCTCTTATAGATAAGGGATTAATTGAGAAAAATAGAGATAAAGTAGATAAAAGGTGCAACAGAGTTTTTTTAACAAAAAAGGGAAAACAGGCTATTGAACCCATAAAAAAATCTATAGAAAAATGGAATAGTATTGTTACAAAAAATATGTCTGATAAAGAGAAAAAAGAGCTTAAAAGACTTTTATCAATGGCTATTGAAAATATAAAGGAGGAAATATGAATACAACAGAAGAAAAACAAATGAAAAATCCCTTAGACTATAAATCAGAAAAGAGGTTACTTTTTCAATTTGCAGTTCCCAGTATTATAGCTATGTTGGTGGGTTCTCTTTATAACATAGTTGACCAGTTTTTCATTGGTCATAGTGTTGGAGAGTTGGGTAATGCAGCTACAAATATTTCGTTTCCCTTGTCTATATCCTGTGTTGCTATTGCACTTTTGTTTGGTATAGGTGGAGCATCAGCTTTTAACATTTCTATGGGTGCAGGCGAAAAGAAAAAGGCTGTTTACTATTTGGGTAATTCAGCTATTATGCTTTTTAGCTGTGGAGTAGTTTTATGTGTAATTACATTAATGTTTCTTGAACCTTTATTGCGTTTCTTTGGTTCTCCCAATAATGTTTTGGATTATGCTAAAACTTATACAGGAATTATTGCCTTTGGTTTTCCGTTTCTTATATTGACAACAGGTGGAGGGCATTTAATTCGTGCAGACGGTAGACCAAATGTAAGTATGGTTTGCAATTTAACTGGTGCAATCTTAAATACATTTTTAGATGCTCTTTTTGTTTTTGGACTCAATATGGGAATGAGAGGGGCGGCTCTTGCAACAATTATAGGTCAGGTATTGTCAGCCATAATGGTAATATGGTGTTTAAGCCATTGCAAAACAGTATCTGTGGGCAAGGAACATTTAAGAGTTAGAAAAAAGATAATTTCTAGGATAATTTCTCTTGGAACTGCTCCTTTTAGTAATCAGTTGGCTATGATGGTTGTGCAAATAGTTATGAATAAGTCTTTGAAATATTATGGTTCAATTTCTGTCTACGGAGAGGCTGTTCCTATTGCTTGTGCAGGTATTATAACAAAGGTAAATCAGGTGTTTATGTCCTTTGTTATTGGCATATCACAAGGACTTCAGCCTATAACCAGTTTTAATTATGGTGCAAAAAAATATAAAAGGGTTAAAACAGCTTATACATTTGCTATAAAATGTGGCTTTGCATTGGCTGTTGTGGCATTTTTGCTTTTCCAGTTAGCACCTCGCCAGATTATATCTATTTTTGGAAATGGTTCAGAGGAATACTATACATTTGCAATTAATTATTTCCATATATTCTTGTTCTTTACTTTTATAAACTTTATGCAACCAATAACTTCAAATTTCTTTACATCAATAGGTAAACCAAAGATAGGTACATTCCTATCTCTTACAAGACAGATTATTTTCCTTTTGCCTTTACTTATAGTAATTCCATTGTTTATAGGCATAGACGGTGTAATGTATTCAGGACCTATTGCCGATTTCTTTGCTGGAGTAATTTGTGCAGTTATGGTAGTGAAAGAATTTAGAAAAGATGTTTATTTGGAAAAGTAGATAAGTAAAAAAATAAGGCGTGGAAATCAATCCACGCCTTATCTATAATGAATCGGGAAGATAAATCCGATGATTTGACAAAGTTTTTATTTTTCTGCAAGATTTATAGTAATAATCTTATTTTCTCCGTCCCATAAAACATCTGCTCCAAGTGCTTCAGAAACAAATCTTAAAGGAACCATAGTTGAACCGTTTTTATTTTCTACAGATGCAGTTAAAGGAGTTTCTTTACCATCAATTTTAGCAGTTGAAGCACCAGTTACAAGCTCAATAACTGTGTTATCTTTTTTTGCTGTAATAGTTTTTGTGTCTGCATTATAGTCGACAGTTGCTCCAAGAGATTCAAATATTTTTCTCATGGGTACTCTTGTTGCACCGTTTTCTATATAAGGTGGTTGTTCAAATGATATTTCATTTCCGTTTAACACAACTGAAATATTATTGCCATAAACTTCATCTATTAAAGAATTATCATTTAATTTGCACCATTGAGTTTTATTCAATATGTTTTTTACATAGTTGTCATAGCTGATTTCAGTTTCATATAACTTACCATTATTATAATGATATGCAATGGAATAAATAGCGTTTGGGTCAGAAGAATCATACCAGTCATAATATATAAATTCTTTTACACCGTCGCCGTCCATATCATATACGGTATATAATCCATCATAAACCATAGGATTATCAACTAAATATCTATAAGCATTTTCGATACTAAGATTTGTGTAGTAATTTTTGCCCTTGTAGTTCTCATTATATTCCTTATATGAATTTGGGTTATCCCCTGCTATTTTTTCATAAATCATATCATCCCAATAGTCTTGGCAATAAAAAGTACAAACGACATTGTTGCTACTTTTTTCTAAAACAACTATTAAACCGGCACCTATTGGTTTTACATTGGATATACTAACGGCAACATATTTACTATCTTCCATTACTACAGTTGAATTATCAATATTAAAACCTACAGCATATTCTGGATCATAATAGCAAGCAAAATCACAAGCCACTTCTATTGGGTTGTTGGTGTCAATTTCTTTAGCCTCTACTATTGTTACAAGTTGCAATAGAAAAACAAATAATAAAATAAAACTAAATTTTTTCATAAAAATCCCCCTATACATAAAATAATAGTTTAATAACTTGTTATTATTTTAACATTCTCTATAAATATAGTCAATAATATTTCACGATTTTTCTTATTTTAAATATATGGTATATATACATTAATAAAATATGAATTAAATTTATAAATATATCTACATATATTAATAGCCAGATTTTGTGATGATATAGATGTTATATGGTATTATAGAAGTTGATAGCTTACATAAAAAATAAGGCGTGGAAATCAATCCACGCCTTATCTATTAAGGAGAATTTATTTAAACCAAGACTTTTTAGATAGTCCTGACTTCTTACTTACTACTTGCAACTAACTTATTGCCGTCATAATCTACAACGATTGTGGTATCTGGGGCAAGGTCTTCTGCAATTATCATTCTACCAACAAGTGTTTCAATATGGCTCTGTATAAATCTCTTTAAAGGTCTTGCACCGTAAACAGGGTCATAACCACTGTCTATAATGAAGTCCTTAGCACTAGGAGTTACCTCAAGTTTAAGTTGCTTGTCGGCAAGTCTATTTTCAAGAGAGTGGAGCATAAGGTCAACAATGCTAGTAATTTCAGTTTTAGCTAATGGTTTGTAGAATACAATCTCATCAATTCTGTTAAGGAATTCTGGTCTGAACTGGGATTTAAGCAAGTTACTAACCTGTTCTCTGGCTTCTTCACTAATAGTGTTGTCTGGCTGAATACCGTCAAGTATAAAGCTAGAACCTAAGTTAGAAGTAAGGATAATAATTGTGTTCTTAAAGTCTACAGTTCTGCCCTGTGAATCAGTAATTCTACCATCATCAAGTACCTGTAAAAGTATATTGAAAACGTCTGGGTGAGCCTTTTCAATTTCATCAAAGAGGACTACTGAATATGGTTTTCTTCTTACAGCCTCTGTAAGCTGACCACCTTCTTCATAGCCTACATATCCTGGAGGAGCTCCCACAAGACGGCTCACAGAATATTTCTCCATATATTCACTCATATCAATTCTGACAATGTTTCTCTCATCATCAAAAAGTGCCTCAGCAAGGGCTTTTGCAAGCTCTGTTTTACCTACACCAGTAGGACCTAAGAATAAGAATGAACCTATTGGTCTGTTAGGGTCCTGTATACCGGCTCTTGAACGAATAATGGCATCAGTAACTGTCTGAACGGCTTCGTCTTGACCAATAACTCTCTTGTGGAGAATTTTATCAAGGTCAAGAAGTTTCTTTCTTTCGCTTTCCATAAGCTTAGAAACAGGAATACCGGTCCAACGTCCAACAATCATAGCTATTTCTTCTTCTGTAACCTTTGTACGAAGAAGTTTGTTGTCCTTGTCTTCGGCTGATTCATTAGCATTTTCAAGCTGAGCCTTTAATTTAGGTAATTCTTCATACATAAGTTTACTAGCTTTTGCATAGTCAGAATTTCTCTGAGCAATTTCAATCTGATGATTAATGTCATCAATCTTCTGCTTAATTTCAGAAACGCTATCAATGTCTTTCTTTTCGTTTTCCCATTTAGCTTTTAAAGCATTAAATTCCTCACGATGTTCAGAAAGTTCCTTACGGATTTTTTCAAGTCTTTCCTTAGAAAGCTTGTCGTCTTCTTTCTTAAGTGCCATTTCCTCAATTTGGAGCTGCATAATCTTACGATTAATTTCATCCAATTCAGTTGGCATAGAATTCATTTCTGTCTTTATAGTAGCACAAGCTTCATCAATAAGGTCAATAGCCTTATCAGGAAGAAATCTGTCAGTAATGTATCTGTCAGAAAGTGTAGCAGCTGCTATAATGGCATTATCCTGAATAGTTACATTGTGGTAAAGCTCGTATCTTTCCTTTAAGCCTCTTAAAATAGTAATTGTATCCTCAACTGTAGGCTCATTTACCATAACAGGCTGGAAACGTCTTTCAAGGGCTGCATCTTTTTCAATGTACTGTCTGTATTCATTAAGTGTTGTAGCACCGATACAGTGGAGCTCACCTCTTGCAAGCATAGGCTTTAACAAGTTACCGGCGTCCATAGCACCTTGACCCTTACCAGCACCTACAATAGTGTGTAACTCATCAATGAACATAATAATCTTGCCGTCTGATTTCTTAATTTCCTGAAGAACGGCTTTTAATCTTTCTTCAAATTCACCTTGGTACTTAGCACCAGCAATCAATGCACCCATATCAAGTGAGAAAATTCTTCTGTCCTTTAAGTTGTCCGGTACATCGCCTTTTACAATTCTTATTGCAAGACCTTCAACAATAGCTGTTTTACCAACACCAGGTTCACCAATAAGAACAGGGTTATTTTTAGTTTTTCTTGAAAGTATTCTAATTACATTTCTAATTTCTGTATCTCTACCAATAACAGGGTCAAGTTTGCCTTTTTCAGCTTGAGAAACAAGGTCCTGACCATATTTTGTAAGAGCTTCATAAGTTGATTCTGGTCTGTCTGTTGTCACTCTAGTATTACCTCTAATCCCTTTCATAGCCTTTAAAAATTCTGGCTTTCTGATATTGTGTTTCTTTAATATTCCACTTACTTTTGTGTCAGGACTTTCAATAATAGCCTGAATAATGTGTTCTGTACTTACATATTCATCTTTCATAGAAGATGCAATACTTTCAGCCTTTGCAAGAACTGTGTTTACATCAGCTGAAATATATATTTTTCCTTGCTCTACACCTGAACCGGTAACGCCAGGGAGAGAAGAAACTGCCTGTTTCACATCAAAAGCGAGCTGATTTACATCAACACCCATTTTTCTGAATATTTCTGCACCAATGCCACCGTCTTGAGCAATTACTGCGTATAAAAGATGACATTCTTCTATTTGGGTGTTGTTATGCTCTGCAGCAAGACTTTGGGCAAGCTGTAAAGCCTCTAATGATTTTTGTGTAAATTTCTCTAAATTCATAAACAAACCCCCTAAATAATATAGTCTGCTTTTTCAAGATTTTTAAGATACATTTTTTCGGCTTTTGCCGAATCATTGGTATCAAAATAAAATTTCATTACACTGTCAAAGTTTTCAATATATGCTGTTATTAAACTGCCAATGGTATTTTCATCATATTGGTCAGTTGGCAGATATAACTCACGAACATATTTACCTTTGGAAATTGTGAAAGATAATTCACAAGGCATTTTCCCGTCAAGGTATTTAAGTTCTATGGCACTCCATACATTGAGGAACTTATCCAATTCCTCTAAAAGGGTGGAGTTCTGAGTTCGCATTGTCACTCTCAATTCGCCTTTTTTATTACTTCCACCTTTGTTAAGGACTACTTGGTACTTAACACTAGGGTTGTATTTGTATTTAAAAGGGCTTTTAATGTTAAGGGAGGAATCTCCCGTATTCATTAAAATCTGAAACAGTTCTGTGGAATCAAGGCTCTTTTCTACATAGCCTAAAATATTCCTTATTCTCTGTTCAGGAGTTGTGTATGACACTCTTTCTGCCAATATTCTATTAATCATACTAGACCTGTTTGTACCATTTTGGTAAGCTAGTCGGTCTATTGCCTCAACAACAGCATCATTGAGAACTATGCTGTATACACTGTTTGCCATACCTTCACCTCCGTTTGTAAATACATTGTACCACCATAAATATAATTTGTCAATAGTTTTATATAAATATTTTTACAAAGTTTGAAAACTTTTTTCATATTAATTGCTTTTAAGGTGGTTAATATGTTATAATAATGGGCAAATATGTATAGAGAAATTTAGTAAGGAGAATATAAATGAGTTCTGATAGACAATCGAGAATTAGAAACTTTAGTATTGTAGCCCATATTGACCACGGTAAGTCTACATTAGCTGATAGACTTATACAGCGTTCCGGTCTTTTGACAGAAAGAGAAATGCAGGCACAGGTTCTTGATAATATGGACCTTGAAAGAGAAAGAGGTATTACAATTAAGGCACAGGCTGTTCGTCTTATTTATAAGGCAGAAGACGGACAGGAATATACACTTAACTTAATTGATACTCCGGGCCATGTTGACTTTAACTATGAAGTATCAAGAAGTTTGGCAGCTTGTGACGGTGCTATACTTGTAGTAGATGCTGCACAGGGTGTAGAGGCACAGACTTTGGCAAATGTTTATCTTGCTTTAGATAATGACCTTGAAGTAGTGCCGGTTATTAACAAAATTGATTTACCTAGTGCTGACCCAGACAGAGTAAAGGCTGAAATTGAAGACGTTATTGGTCTTGATGCAGAAGATGCTCCTCTTATTTCAGCAAAGGCTGATATTAATATTGACCAAGTATTTAAAAAGATTATTGAAGATATTCCTGCTCCGGAGGGCGATGAAAATGCTCCTTTAAAGGCTCTTATTTTCGATAGCTTTTATGATAGCTATAAGGGCGTTATAGTATTTATGCGTGTCTTTGACGGTACTGTAAAGAAGGGCGATAGAGTTCGCTTTATGGCAACTAACAAGGAATTTGATGTTGTTGAAGTTGGTGCTTTTGGTGCAGGTCAGTTTATTCCTACTGAAAAATTACAGGCCGGTGATGTAGGTTACTTAACAGCAAGTATCAAAAACGTAAGAGATACTCATACCGGTGATACTGTAACTCTTGCAAACAATCCTGTTAAAGAGGCTTTACCTGGTTATAAGAAAGTAAATTCAATGGTTTACTGTGGTATATTCCCAGCAGACGGTTCAAGATATCAGGATTTAAGAGATGCTCTTGAAAAGTTACAGTTAAATGATGCAGCACTTAACTTTGAGGCAGAAACTTCTGTAGCCTTAGGTTTTGGTTTCCGTTGTGGTTTCTTAGGTTTATTGCATTTGGAAATTATTCAGGAAAGATTGGAAAGAGAATATAACCTTGATTTGGTTACAACTGCTCCATCTGTTATTTACAAGGTTTACTTAACAGACGGTACTCATTTCGACTTATCTAATCCTAGTGATTTACCAGACCCAAGCACAATCGTAAAAATGGAAGAACCTATTGTAAAGGCTGAAATTATACTTCCAACAGAGTACATTGGTACAATTATGGAACTTTGCCAGCAAAGACGTGGCGAATATTTAGGTATGGAATATATTGAGTCTACAAGAGCCGTACTTAATTATAAATTACCATTAAATGAAATTATATACGATTTCTTTGACGTTCTTAAATCTCGTTCAAGAGGTTACGCAAGTTTTGACTATGAATTAATCGGATACAGAGAAAGTAAACTTGTTAAACTTGATATGCTTGTAAATAGAGAAGTTGTAGATGCCCTTAGCTTTATTGTTCACGAAGATAGTGCAGCAGAAAAGGGTAGAAAAATGGCTGAAAAGTTAAAGAAGGAAATTCCAAGACATCAGTTTGAAATTCCTATTCAGGCAGCTATTGGTAATAAGGTAATTGCAAGGGAAACTATTTCAGCATATAGAAAAGACGTACTTGCTAAGTGTTACGGTGGTGATATTTCTCGTAAGAAGAAACTTCTTGAAAAGCAGAAGGAAGGTAAAAAGAGAATGCGTCAGGTTGGTAGTGTAGAAGTTCCACAGGCAGCATTTATGTCCGTTCTCAAACTTGATGATGAATAATAAAATAGCATTATATATACACATACCTTTTTGCGTAAGCAAGTGTAAATACTGTGATTTCCTCAGCTTTCCAAATATGGAATGTAGACAGGAGTATATTGACTCTCTTGTCAGAGAAATAAAGACTTTTGAAACTGACAATGTTGTAAAAAGTGTCTTTATTGGTGGGGGTACACCGTCAGTTATTGAAAGTAGTTTAATAGGGCAGATTTTTACTGCCCTTGAAAAGTTTACTTTTGATAAAAACTGCGAAATTACAATAGAAGCAAACCCCGGTACATTGACAGAAGAAAAATTAAAGGCTTACAAGACCTTTGGTATTAACAGAATAAGTATGGGTTTACAGGCTTGGCAAAATCATCACTTGAAAAATTTAGGCAGAATTCATACTGTTGAGGAGTTTTTACATTCCTATACTATGGCTAGAAATTCAGGTTTTGACAATATAAATGTGGATTTGATGTTTGACTTGCCGGACCAAACTTTTGAGGAATGGAAAGAAAGTCTTGAAAATGTATGTGCTTTAGAGCCTCAACATATTTCGGCTTATAGTCTTATTATTGAAGAAGGTACACCTTTTTACGATATGGATTTAAACCTGCCTAATGAGATACAGGATAGAGAAATGTACCATTTTGCACAGGATTTTCTAAAAGAAAAAGGTTTTCATCAATATGAGATTTCCAATTTTGCAAAAGAAGGAAAAGAGTCAGTTCATAACAATGTGTATTGGATAAGGGGAGATTATAAGGGCTTTGGGCTTGGTGCATCAAGCCTTGTGAATAATCATCGACTTAAAAATACTGAAAATATGAATGACTATATTGCCGGTACTTATGTAGTGGAAGACGAGGAACTTACAAAAGAGGATATTTATTCCGAATTTATGTTTTTAGGTCTTAGAAGAAATGAGGGCATTAATATAAATGATTTCCGAAAACTTTATGATGAAAATATATATGATATTTACGGAAAAGCAATAAATACCCATATTTCAGACGGGCTATTGGAAAAGTGTGGAGATAATATAAGACTTACAAGAAAAGGTTTAGATTTGGCAAATACAGTTTTTGTGGATTTTGTGTAGAGATATATTAAGGTAGGCGAAAAGCCTACCTTTTTTGTTATTAACATAACTTTTTCATAATATAATATATAAAGAAATACAGGTGATATTATGGAAAGAGTGACCTTAAAATCAAGGCGCAGATTAGCTTTTATGCTTTTTGTATTTGAGTTTTTGCTTTTATGCCTTATTTTTAGAATTTTTTACATACAATATTTTAAAGGACCTTTTTATCAGAAATTGGCTTTTGAACAGCAGACAAGGGACAGACTTATTTCGCCGGTCAGGGGACAAATATTAGATAGAAACAATACACCTATAGCAACATCTAAAAGTGTTTCTGCTATAAGCGTTATTCACGCACAGGTTAAAGAACCTGAAAAGGTTGCAAAGATACTTTCTGAAAAACTAGATTTAGACTATACAGAAACCCTTGAAAAAATAAACAAAAGAGTTGCCTTAATGCGTATAAAAACAAAAGTAGATAAGGCTAAGGGCAAGGAAATATCAGACCTTAATTTAAAAGGTGTTGTTGTAGATGAGGATATACAGAGGATTTATCCCTTTAATAATTTAGCTTCCCACGTCATTGGTTTTGTAGGAAAGGATAATCAAGGTATCATTGGTCTTGAGGCTAAGTATGAACAATATTTAAAGGGTGAAAAGGGAAAGATACTAACTCAGACAGACGGTAGAGGTGATGAGTTAAAAAATAGTGAACAGGATAGAAAGCCGGCAAAAGAGGGTTATAATTTAGTTACGACTTTAGATATTAATTTACAGCAGTATGCAGAACAGACTTTGGAAAAGGCTGTTATAGGTAAAAATGCAAAAAGAGGTTCTGTAATAATGATGAATCCACAAAATGGGGAAATATTGGCTATGGCTTGTAAACCTGATTTTAATTTAAACGAACCATATAAATTAAATACTACGGAAGAAGTAAAGGACAAAAACTATGCCTTAAATCAAATGTGGAGAAATTTCAATATTAATGATACCTATGAACCGGGGTCTACATTTAAGGTTATTACATCATCGGCCGGTTTACAGGCTGGAGTTGTAAAGCCGGATGATACTTTTAACTGTGGTGGTGGCAGAACAGTAGGTGGTAGATATATCAAGTGTTGGCGTTCTCCCAGAAGTCATGGTTCAGAAACCTTTGTACAAGGGGTACAGAACAGTTGTAACCCTGTTTTTATGGACGTAGCAGAAAGATTGGGAAGTTCTCAATTTTATGATTTTCTTATTAAATTTGGCTTTGATAGAAAAACTGGTGTAGATTTGCCTGGTGAGGCTGTTGGTATTATGTACAAAAAGGATAAAATAGGACCGGTAGAACTTGCCACAATGGGCTTTGGTCAGTCCTTGCAGATTACGCCAATACAGCTTATAAGAGCTATTTCGGCATCTATAAATGGTGGTAGATTGGTTACACCTCATGTTGCTAAGGCTTTAAGTGATGAAAAAGGAAATATTGTGAAAGAGTTTGAATATGGAAATGGAACACAGATTTTATCAAAAGAAACCTCTGACACTATGAGAACTATTCTTGAAAGTGTAGTAGAAATAGGCACAGGAAATAAGGCTTATATTCCCGGCTTTAGAATAGGTGGAAAGACTGCCACAAGTGAAAAATTACCAAGACGCTCAGGCAAGTATATAGCCAGTTTTTGTGCCTTTGCTCCGGCTGAAAAACCACAGGTAATTACATTGGTGCTTATTGATGAACCAAAGGGGGTATACTATGGAGGACAGGTGGCAGGTCCGGTAATGAAAGAAATACTTGCCAACTCTTTGCCATATTTAGGTATAGAACCTATATACAATGAAAATGAGCAAAAAATGAAAGGCATAGGTACATTTACTGTTGAAAATTATGTAGGACAAAATGTAGACAAATTAAGACAGAAATTGACAAAAAACAATATAAATTTACAGGTTGTAGGTGAGGGAAAAACTGTAGTTAAACAGTTCCCTAAGGAAAAAACGGTTATAAATCAAAATACTAAAATTATTGTCTATACATAATTGTGAAAATGGTGTATAATAAAATATAAAAGTAAAATCTGATACTAGGCTTACTATGCCTATATATAAAGGAGAGAGCTTATGATATTAAAGGATATATTAAATGGCGTATCCGGTACATTGTTGCAGGGGGATTTGCAACAGGAAATCAATAGCATTACCATTGATTCAAGAAAGACAGAAAGCAATGTGCTTTTTGTAGCTATTAAAGGTATGAAGGTTGATGGTCATAGCTTTATTGGTGGAGCTTATGAAAAGGGATGCAGAGCTGTTATTGTTGAGGAAGATGTGGAAAATTTACCACAGGATATGACAGTATATAAGGTTTATGAAAGCAGAGAGGCTCTTACTGTTATAGCCGGCAATTTCTATGAACACCCATCTAAAAAGTTAAATATGATTGGTGTTACAGGAACTAACGGCAAAACAAGTACAACATATTTTATGGAATCTATTTTAAATACAATAGGACATAAAACAGGTGTTATAGGTACTGTTGAAACAAGAATTGGTGGCAAGAAAAGAGATATTAAGTTTGCTACAAGTACAACTCCGGATACTCTTGACTTAAATGCCATATTAAAGTTAATGGCTGACGAAAATGTAGAAGACCTTGTTATGGAAGTTTCTTCTCATGGTTTGGCATTAAAGAAAGTTGACGGTATCGACTTTAACATTGGTATTTTTACAAACCTTACACAGGACCATTTGGATTTCCACAAGACTATGGAAAACTACTGCCTTGCTAAGGCTAAGTTATTCAAAATGTGTAAGACTGGTATTATAAATGTAGATGATAAGTGGAGTCAGAAGATTATTGATGAAGCTACTTGTAACATTATTACTTACAGTATTGATGAACCTAGCGATTTACAGGCTAAAAATATTCATTACTTAATGGACAGAGTAGTATTTACAGTTAATATCAACGGTGCTGATGTTGATTTTAACTTAAAAGTTCCGGGCAGATTTAGTGTTTACAATGCTTTAGGTGTTATTGGTGCTGCTCTTTCAATGGGTATTGCTGTTGATGATATTCAGACTGGTATTAATGCCATAAAGGGTGTACCGGGCAGAATACAGTCTGTTCCAAATGACAAGGGATTTAATGTAATTGTAGACTATGCTCACACTCCAGACGGTCTTGAAAATATTTTAAATGCTGTTAGAGAGTTTACAAAGGGTAAGGTTATTACTGTCTTTGGCTGTGGTGGCGACAGAGATAAGACAAAGCGTCCTATTATGGGTGATATTGCTGCCAGATTAGGTGACTATTCTATTATTACTTCTGATAATCCAAGGTCTGAAGAACCTATTGACATTATCAATCAGGTTGAAGAAGGTGTACGCCCAGTAACTGATGATTACGAAAAAATTGTTGATAGAAAAGAAGCTATTTTTAGAGCTGTTGCTATTGCAAAGGCTGGAGATAGTGTTGTAATTGCCGGTAAGGGTCATGAGGATTACGAAATTTTCAAGGATAAGACTATTCACTTTGACGATGTAGAAGTTGCCAAGGAAGCTTTGGAGGAAATATAAAATGAAACTTACTTTAGAAGAAATTGCTAAGGCTGTTGAGGGTAGACTTATAGGAGATAATGCTGTTGTTACAGCCGTTTCTACTGATACAAGAACTATTTCTAATGGAGCATTGTTTATTCCACTAAAGGGAGCATCTTTTGACGGTCACAAGTTTATAGATGTAGCTGTTGAAAATGGAGCAGTAGCTGTTATTTCACAGGAAGAAATTAATACTACTGTTCCTGTAATTATGGTTGAAGATACTCATAAGGCTTTAGGTGATTTAGCCAGATATTATCGTTCTATTTATAAAATTCCTGTTGTTGGTATTACAGGAAGTACAGGTAAAACAACAACAAAGGATATTGTGGCATCTGTTCTTGCACAGAAGTACAATGTTTTGAAAACAGAAGGCAATTTTAACAATGATATTGGTGTTCCACTTACTCTTTTCAGATTAGAAGATGACACAGAATGTGCTGTTATTGAAATGGGTATGAACCATTTTGGAGAAATTAGCTATCTTACTCATATTGCAAATCCTGATATGGCTGTTATTACAAATGTTGGTGTTTCCCATATTGAAAATTTAGGCTCAAGAGAAGGCATTTTAAAGGCTAAATGTGAAATGTTTGAGTCTATGGAGGACGGATACAAGGTTCTCAATGGCGATGACGATATGCTTGTTACTGTAAAGGATAAATACAAGAATATTTGCTATTTTTCAATGAATGATAAAAATGCAGAGGTTTATGCAGACAATATTCAGCCAAAGGGAATAGAGGGTATTTCTTGTACTATACATACAAAAGATGTTTCCTTTGATGTAGATATTCCTGTACCGGGACTTCATATGGTAAGTAATGCTATGGCAGCAACTGCTATTGCCTTAAAGATTGGTCTTAATGCAGATGAAATTAAAAAGGGTATTGAGTCCTTTGTACCAACAAAAATGAGAATGGATATTGTAAAGACAGACAGATATACAATAGTAAATGACGTATATAATGCAAATCCAAACTCTACAAAGGTTGGTATTGATGTAGTTGCTCCGGTTGAGGGTAAGAGCTGTTGTATATTAGGCGATATGCTTGAGCTTGGAGATTTTGGACCAAAGCTCCATAGCGAAGTAGGTCAGTCCACGGCCAGAGCGGCCTGTCCGACGGCATGGGCGAGGTGGACCAGTACTATCACCGGGCCCGGGACAAGGCCCGTCTGGACTTCACCGCCCTCACCGACCACGACTGCTACCCCGACTGGACGACCCAGTCCGAGTGGGAGCTGCTGCGCACCAACTGCCGCCTGATGAACAAGGACGGCGAGCTGGCCTGCCTTCTGGCCTACGAGTGGACTCCCAACGAGTACACTCTTTTACCTTTACGCCGGTCTTCTCAGCGATGATCT
>ENA-OPRT01000750-OPRT01000750.1-human-gut-metagenome-genome-assembly--contig:-NODE-750-length-14607-cov-5.400770_pt1 | contig 14607 bp, 10 predicted proteins | sample MGYA00241895_ERZ501884 | MGnify/ENA primary metagenome ERZ501884 (study PRJEB25962, sample SAMEA2042225) | human gut metagenome | biome: human gut; feature: human-associated habitat; material: faeces...
CGCCAACAGGAACGGCTCAAGACTAATGCCCCGAAGGATACACCAGTACGTTCAATAATTAGTGTATCATCTTCGGGCAGCCACCGCAAGCAGAACAACCGTTCTTTGCTGGCTGTATTTTTTATACCCATTTTTAAGGAGATGATATCATGGCACGCAGAAAGAAATATCCAAAACTGCCAAATGGCTACGGATCCATAAAACGATTATCCGGCAAGAACAGAACGAACCCTTATGGAGTTTACCCGCCAACTACAGAATTTACTGAAGACGGGATTCCTGTCCCTGTGAAAGCACTCTGTTACGTGGATGACTGGTACAAAGGATTTACCGTACTTACCTGGTACAGAAATGGAGAATATTACCCCGGAAGAGAGAAAGAGTTGACTGAGTCTGGCAGTTCCAATCTGGACGGACTGATTGCAAAAATATTAGGAAAATATACGCAGTCGCAACGAGAGCTTGCGGATCAGAAAACATTTGAAGATGTATTTAAGGAATTTTATTTATGGAAATTCAAGAAGGAATATACAACAAAGCGAGGAAAGCGTACATCATCCGAACGTAGTTACCGTGCAGCTTTTAAAAATTGTAGCAAATTACATAAAAACCCTTTTCGGGCTTTAACAACGGATGATCTACAAAAAACTATGGATGAGTGTGCAGAAAAAGGATTAAAACATTCTTCATTGGAACTGGTTAAAAATCTGTATACTCAGATGTATAAGTACGCAGATGCAAATGACTTATGTGATAAAAAATATTCTGATTATGTCAAAATTGGAATCCCGGATGACGATGAACATGGAGTCCCGTTCTCTGATGAAGATTTAAAAATATTATGGGCGCACAAGGAGAATGACATTATAAAAGTACTTCTGATAAATTGCTATTCTGGTTTTAGAATTTCGGAATTTATAAATTTGGAGATAAATCTTGAAGAAAGATATTTACGCGGCGGATTAAAAACAGATGCTGGAAGAAACAGATATGTTCCTATTCATTCGGCTATCTTTCCACTGGTGGAATATATGGTAGAGAAATACAGTTGTATTTTATTTTGCTCGGTAGATGATTTCCGTGAAAAAATGTATGAAACGTTAGATATGCTAGGGATCGAAAAGCACACGCCACACGATTGCAGACACACTTTCAATATGCTGTGCGATGAATACAAAGTGAACGAACGGGATAAAAAACTTATGCTTGGTCATGCTTTTTCTGATGTAACAAACAAAGTTTATTTGCATCGAAGTATCAAAAATTTGAACGCAGAGATAGAGAAAATACAGATATCTCACTTCTGTCACTAACGTGTCGCTAACGAATTGCTTTAATTTACTTTTTATTGTAAAAATATGTTTCACTTCAAATGCCCGTAAACGCCCATTTTTCAAGGGTTTACGGGCATTATACTGTAAATATCAATACTTCTTAAAAAAACAAGTTTTTTAAGTTTAGGTTAAATTTTCTTTCTTCTATCATTTTTTCTTTCCCATGATCATAGTTATGTAAAATCGCATTAAAAAAGATTGTGCCTCGGCACATTCTCGCGCCGAGCGCGTTGCTGAGCGCCAGTGGCGCTCCTGTTCTATCTATAAATCTATCCAATCCCAAGCACACCATATCCAACTATTCCAAACACCGCCGCAAGAGTGATCACCTTCGGTACTGACCAGTTCTTCTTCAATATCAGATAAAACATCATCACTCCGATCCCGCACCCAAACCAGTCAATCCTCGCATCCGGAAAATAATTTTCCTGCATCAGATCCAGAATCACCGCAAGGATCATTGCGATGCAGATTGGCTTGATCACATTTAACATACAGCTCATAATATCATTGCCACGGAACTTTGCAAAGCACACCGCTACGCCAAGCGTCAGCGTATAAGCTGGCATCAGCACGCCCATAACCGCTGCAATCCCACCCAGAACACCTGCCGTCTGCATCCCGGCAAAAGTCGCACAGTTAATCCCAAGCGGTCCCGGTGTCATTTCTGCGATAGCGATCAAGTTAGTCAGATCCTCCGCCGTCATCCACTGATTGACCTTCATCTCCTGCATAATAACCGGAATCATCGACATTCCGCCAAAGCTGGTAAATCCGATTTTCATAAACGCTGTAAAAAGTCTGAGATAGATCATGCCGTCTGTCCTCCTCTTGTCTTTTTCACCGCTCTTATAGAAAGCGCCTGTATCACTCCCGCTACGATCATCACCACACATTCGTAATCTGTCCGGGAATTCTCCAGCGTTTCATTACTGATATCCGTAAATACACAGAGCGCCAGTGCTAACGCACAGATCGGGATTGCTGATTTTCTGCGGAACGCTTCTTTCCCCAGTGAAAGTACCGCACTTCCCATAATCGGAACTACCGCACAGCGGATTCCGCGAAGTGCCGCATAGCACCAGACATTACTTTTCAGCACCTTATAAAATGCAGTAACAAACGACAGGATCAGAACCGCCGGACAGGTCATTCCGAGTACTGCGCAGACACCTCCGAACCAACCACCTACATAATAGCCAAACAGCATACTGATATTGGTGATCATAATTCCGGGAACTGACTTTCCAACTGCAACCATATCCAGCAGTTCCTCTTTTGTGATCAGCTTTCGTTTATCTACAAACTCCTGCTCCATCTGCGCCAGAATGCTCCATCCGCCTCCAAATGTAAAACATCCTATCTTAAAGAAAAATGCAAACAGCATCAGTCCATTTTTGATTCTCTCTTTACTCATCTCTTCTTCCTCCTGTTTCTTTACTTTATCATCTCTATTGACATTAGTAAAATATATGTTTTATTATTAAAAATATAGTTTAAACCTATGGAGGATTTTTTATGAACTGGAATCAGCTGCAATATGTCATCACCATTGCCGAAGAAAAAAGTATCACCAAAGCGGCGCAGAAGCTTTATATTTCCCAGCCTTCCCTTTCCTTAAGCATTCAGGCTCTGGAAAAAGAAACCGGAATCCCTCTTTTTGAACGGAACCGTGGCGAGATGAAGCTTACCTATGCAGGCTCCCTTTTCTATGAATGGGCAATTTCTACCATCCACTCTCATACCCAGTTGGAATGGAAGCTTGGTGATATCGTTTCCGGCTCCCGGACACTGATCCGGCTGGGTCTCAGTCCCCACCGAAGTGAACGGCTTCTGGCACCGGTTCTGGAACGCTTTTATTCCATGTATGAGAACTGCGATATCCAGATCATTGAGCAGCCGACCTATATCCTGCGGCAGATGCTGGAAGAGGACAAGCTGGATCTGATTCTCGATATTTCCAGCCCGGACACTATCAATTATGAGAGTGAGCTTCTGGTAAAGGAGAGTTTTGTCCTGGCAATCCCTGACTCTCTGTGTCCTTTTTCCGATCCATCACAAAAAGAGGAGGACATCTCTGCCACTCCTCAAATTCATTTGCCTGCGTTATCTGCAATTCCATTTATTCTGCTTTCTGAAGATCACGATCTCGGAAAGATCAGCCGGAAGATCTGTGAAACTGCTGCCTTCCATCCAAATATCCGCTGCATCTGCACCAGCAGTAATACTGCCTTTTCTCTTGCAAGACGAGGAATGGGGATTGCCTTTCTTCCTGAAATTTATGCACGGACTACTTCCTTTCCGGACATTCATTTCTTTACCCCGGATCACTTTCATGACACCAGGGACATCTGTGCTGTCTATCGGAAAAATATTTATCATCACGCACAGTTTCAGGCGCTTCTTGCTCTCCTCCGCGAGATTGTCCCGGCAATCTACAGGGCAGCATAGTCTGCCCTGATCCGTACCTTAATTCTCTTCTTTTACTCCCTTACTCTACATTTTTCAGTGCCTCATCCATCGGCACATGTTTAATCCTTCGATATTCTAACATTGCCACAACTGCATAGGTTCCAATCCCGATCAGGAACATTTCCACATAGATCTTCGGATCGATCCAAAGCGCGATCCAGCCGGAAATACTAGTCAGCATCATTTCCCGGAACAGCACATTCATAACTGCTTTCTCAATCGGCAGGCTGAGAAGCAGACAGATGATCACCACGATCGTTGTCGGCCAGATATAAAGCCTGCTGATCTCTCCATTGGTATATCCCAGGATCTTCGTCATGGAAATAGCCTGTGCATTTTTCTCAATAATGATCTTGGATAACAGATAGATCACGACCATATAAATTCCAATTGCAAAGGCATTGACCAGACTCATCATATTTCCCATGGACACATCCAGCTGTCTCGAAATCTTTGTCAGTGCTTCCAGATCAAGTACAGAGCCAATGTATTTCTCATCAATATCCTTGATCTTCGAATTGGAAAAATATCCACTGAAATAATCGTTTCCCAGATCAAAGGTATCATTCAACTGCTCCTGTGGCATAAATACACAGATTCCACCGCTGTATTTGTAGATTCCTTTAACCTTGAATGTATACTTTGTCTTTTCATATTTTTCTTTCAACGTGATTGAATCGCCCGGCTTCAACAGAAACTTCTCTGCATAGGCACTGGAAATATAGACACCCTCACTGTCCTCCAGATCTGCATCGATATATTTACTGTCCGGTTTGATTCCGTACAGAATCACTTCATCTGTCTTATATTTGCTTGGCAATGTTTCCAATGAGTAAGCGCTGAACGCTTCCGCATCTTCATTTTCCGTCTTTGTTCCATAAGAGAACTGTAAAAGTTCCAGCATACTGTCCAGTTTGTTTCCGCTCATCGCACTTACCGGAACCTCCAGCATATACTGGTATTTTGCAAGCATATTGCTCTGGATATCCTGCTGATAGTGCGAAAGTACTGACGGCAGCAAAAGTCCAAAGAATAAAAGCAGATTCGCAAATATGATTCCAATAAAAAGTACAATGTAATTGCTCATATTCTGGAAGATCACACGGAGCCGGAATCGATGGAAAATTCCAAGCTTCGGACTTAGCCGGACTGCTCTTTTCCGCCTGCTTCCAGAAAGATCTCTTCTCAGGAATTTCAGCGGTGAAAGCCTCAGCTTGTAACGAAGGATTCCATAGTTGACTACCAGCATGATCAGCACCGGAACCACCGTTGTCATCCAGAAAGCCTCTGCATTCCATACTGTCACATAGGTCGGCAGACTATAGCTTCCATAATACATCCCCGCACATACATTTTTCAGTGCTGTATAACCCAGAATATTTCCGACCACCGCACCGATCAGCGTAACGATCACCGGAAGTGCCATGTAATGTCCGATCAGTTCTTTTCTTGTATACCCGGAAGCCCGCAGAGTTCCGATCACGCCTGCTTCTTTACGGATCGTATTGCTGATCGTGATTCCAAATACAAACGCAATGATCACAATGATCATATAGAGGAGCATTGTGATCATTGCACGGTCACTCCCCATATCATCACCGGTAAATGTAATTGCCTGGTTCAGATACTGTGGCACAAAAGACTCCAGAGTGACTTCTTCCCCCAGTGCTTCCATCAGATCTTCCGACATCTTTTTTTCCTGTTTTTCATTTTCCGGTGCTTTGTCATACACCCAGGAATAACTGTACTGAATCTTATCCTGATTCAGAGATTCAAACTCTTCCGGTGTTACAACCGATACCCCGAATTTGATTGCATCAAACATGCTGTCATTATTGTTCTGGAACAGGCAGCTATAGTCAGACAGTGCCACAAATCCTGTGACTTTCCACTTTTGTGAACCACTTTTCAGTGTATCTCCGACAGAAATCTTATTATTGTCCGCATACATACGGTCAATTGCCATTTCTCCTGCTTTTTCAGGAAGCTTTCCTTCCATCAGGCACACCAGGTTGATCTCTTCCCTGTTTTTGAAAATACGCATGGTACTTCCATTATCCAGTGCCTCTTCCAGATAAAAGTTTTCATACAGTGTCACACCATTTTTCTCGATGTTTTCCTGTTGTGCTTTGGTAATTTTTTTCTTTACCCGGAAATTTCCATCTTCAATCTTGTATTTCTCAAAGCCTTCATTATATGCTTTTATCATGCTTCCGTCAGCAACCAGAAAGCCGGATACAAACCCAATCGTTGCAATCATAAGGATCAGAACCACCAGGTATTTTCCAATTTCTCCCTTCAGTTCTCTCGGAAGCCGTTTTCTCAACGGACTCTTCATAACACGCGTCCTCCTTACCATTCCAGCTCACTTGCAGAAAGTTTATGCTCATTACAGTAATTTTTGCGGATCATTCCATCACGAAGTTTTACCACCCGGTCTGCCATATCCTTGATTGCATCGTTATGGGTAACCATAATAATGGTATTCCCATATTTCTGATTGACTGTTTCGATCAGCTTCAGGATTTCCTTGGATGTCTTATAATCCAGCGCACCGGTTGGCTCATCACAGAGCAGGATGTCCGGATTTTTGACAATTGCACGTCCAATCGCGGTTCTCTGTTGCTGTCCTCCGGAAAGCTGGTTCGGCAGCTTGTTCTGATGTTCATAAATACCCAGCGTTTGCATCAGCTCATCCACATCCAGCGGACGATTACTTAAATAAGCACCGATTTCAATATTTTCTCTAAGTGTCAGGTTTGGAATCAAATTGTACATCTGGAATATATAACCCAGATGCTTTCTCCGGTACAGGGACAGCTTCTTCTCTGTCATATCCTCCAGCTGTTCTCCATCAATCGTAATACTTCCTTCATCTGCCCCGTCAATACCGCCTATAATATTCAGAAGAGTCGATTTTCCGGAACCAGATGGTCCCAGAAGCACACAAAACTCTCCTCTTTCAATTTCCAAATCAAATCCTTTCAGAACATTTACCCGGCTGTCGCCTGTTCCAAACGACTTTTTGATCCCCTTAATCTCTAAAAACATTCCTCTACTCCTTCCTTTAGTTACTCATATCGTAGCAATGTTATATTTTATACACTTATGTTAGTTTAGGCTTACTTTTTTGTCAATATTTTAATTGTTATTTTTTAAAAAAGATATTGACAAATGGAAGGAAAATTTTTAAAATAACTATCTGTGTAATTTTATACTAAAATCTTTGTGGATTTTTCTGGATATCAAAATAGATATCTACTTTTCGCCACATAACTTGTTGCATACAGCGACAGTTATGTGGCTTTTTATATATCGGGCTTCTGCCCTTTTTTACAGATTTTGTACCTTATGCTTTACATTTATCAGGAGGAATGTTTATGAACCAGACTTACATGAAAGAAAAACCGATTCTGCCACTTCTGATTTCCATGGCTCTGCCAATGGTGATTTCAATGATGGTCAACTCTCTTTATAATATTGTTGACAGCTATTTCGTTGCACGGATCAGTGAAGAAGCAATGACTGCTCTGTCTTTAGTCTACCCGATCCAAAATTTTATCACCTCAGTCGGTGTCGGCTTTGGAATCGGAATCAATGCCGCCATCTCCTTTTTCCTTGGCGCCCAGGATCAGAAAAAAGCAGATGCAGCTGCCACACAGGGACTTTTTCTCTCTGTCATCCACGGTATTGTTCTTACCGTAGTCACAATTGCCGTAATGCCGCTATTTTTACAGATTTTTACAAAAGACGTGACCGTTATTCAGATGGGAAATGCCTACTCCCGGATCGCATTTGGATTTTCCATTGTAATCTCTCTTGAAATTACCTGGGAAAAAATTTTTCAGGCAGTCGGACGGATGCGCGTGTCCATGATCTGCATGATGAGCGGATGTATTTTCAATATCGTACTGGATCCACTTCTGATCTTCGGAATCGGACCGTTCCCGAAAATGGGAATTGAAGGAGCCGCACTTGCAACCGGTCTTGGTCAGGTTGTCACACTGGTACTGTACCTTGCCTTTTATTTTACCAGACCGCTTCCGGTGAAAATTCATAAAAGCTGCCACTTAGACCGTGCCATGGTCGGACGGCTTTACGCGGTTGGAATCCCTGCCACTTTGAATATGGCACTTCCATCCCTGCTTATCACCGCACTAAATGGGATTCTCTCCGCCTACTCCCAGGTTTACGTGATGGTGCTCGGAATCTATTACAAGCTTCAGACCTTCCTGTATCTTCCGGCAAATGGAATCATCCAGGGAATGCGTCCGCTGATCGGATACAACTACGGTGCCGGTGAGACAAAGCGTGTCCACAGACTGTTTGCCGATACCCTTTATCTGAGTCTTGGGATCATGCTCTTTGGTACCGTTTACTGCCAGCTCTTCCCGGATTCACTGATCGCACTGTTCAGTTCTAATCCGGAAACCATTCAGGCAGGAGGAATGGCACTTCGGATTATCAGCCTCGGATTTTTAGTTTCTTCCGTGTCCATCACCAGCTCTGGTGCACTTGAAGGACTTGGAAAGGGAACACCGTCCCTGCTCATCTCACTGTGCAGATATACGATCATCATTATTCCGGCCGCATTTATCTTAAGCCGGATCTTCGGGGTTTCCGGGATCTGGTACGCATTCGGAATTACCGAATTTGCAACTGCTGTGATCGCCTATATGACTTACCGGCAGGCAACCATAAAAAACTAGACATATCTGCATCAAAAAGTTCTACTACTTTTTCGATACAACAAAAAACCGTAAATCCGGATTTGCTCTTTACAATACTGCAAATCTCCGGATTTACGGTTTTTAATTTTCTCTTTATTTTACTTTTCCATCCCAGTCCGACTTTTTATTTGCAGACTATTCTTCTTCGCTGATAATATGTCTCGCAACATAAACACCACTTGCAGATGCATGGGACAGAGAATGTGTAACACCACTTCCGTCACCGATCACATACAGTCCCTTATGGCAGCTTTCCAGATTCTTATCGATCTCTACTTCCATATTGTAGAATTTAACTTCCACACCATAGAGAAGGGTATCGTCATTTGCTGTACCAGGTGCTACCTTATCCAGAGCATAGATCATCTCAATGATTCCATCCATGATTCGCTTTGGAAGAACCAGACTCAGATCACCAGGCGTTGCTGATAAGGTTGGTGTTACCAGACCTTCTTCAATACGCTTTTCTGTACTTCTTCTTCCACGTACCAGATCACCAAAACGCTGTACGATCACACCACCACCTAGCATATTGGAAAGTCTTGCGATACTTTCACCATATCCGTTACTGTCCTTAAATGGCTCAGAGAAATGCTTTGCAACCAGAAGGGCAAAGTTGGTGTTGTCCGTCTTTTTCTCATTTCCTTCATAGCTGTGTCCGTTTACTGTGATGATACCGTTGGTATTTTCATTTACCACAATACCGTTTGGATTCATACAGAAAGTACGCACATTGTCCTCAAATTTTTCTGTACGATATACAATCTTGCTCTCATAAAGTTCATCTGTCAGATGTGAGAAGATAACCGCCGGAAGCTCTACCCGGACACCGATGTCCACACGGTTTGATTTGGTCGGGATTGCAAGATCCTTGCAGACTTTTTCCATCCATTTGCTTCCGCTTCTTCCGACAGAAACGATACATTTTTCACATTCGTAAGAATCTTTTTCACATACGATACGGTATCCTCCATCGATAATCTCAATTGTCTCAACCGGTGCATCAAAGAAGAAGTCCATCTTATCCTTCATCTGATCATAAAGATTCTGAAGAACGACGTAATTGATATCTGTTCCCAGATGACGTACAGATGCATCCAGAAGATTCAGCTTGTTCTGAAGACAAAGCTTTTTAAATTTTGTTCCGGCTGTGGAGTACAGTTTTGTCCCTTCTCCACCATTTTCCATATTGATCTCATCGACGTACTTCATCAACTCAACAGCCTGTTTTTTACCGATATACTCAAATAAAGTTCCGCCGAAATCATTGGTGATATTGTACTTTCCATCTGAAAATGCTCCGGCTCCGCCAAATCCGCACATGATCGAGCAGCGTTTGCAGTTGATACAGCTCTTTACTTTTTCGCCATCAATCGGACATTTTCTCTTTTCCAGCGGATAACCTTCTTCAAATACTGCGATCTTGCAGTCTGGTTTCTTTTTCATCAACTCATAAGCAGCAAAAATTCCCCCCGGTCCGGCGCCAATAATAATTACATCATACTTCATCCGTATATCTCTCCTTTATTTGCATGATAAAATATAATTTTCACTAAATTGCCTGTGTCATAAATATAGACTGTAATATATGTGCAATTCTATACTATGTCACATAATAAAACTGCCGCATATCCGTCTGTATCCAGATGATTCTGCACGGCAGTTGTTCTTCTTTAGCACAACCTTTCATATTTTAAGAGAAATCTTTCTTTTCGTCAAGGTGTTTCTTTCTTTTTTTATATGAATTTTGCATGAATTTATTTTCTTTTTTATATAGATTTTGTAATATTTTTCATTATCCAGTTTTTATATTTGCACTGTCAAAAATCTTTCTGTTTCTATATTGCTGTTTCTGCTACCCTTTTCGTTTTCTGGCGGATTTACAGCTTCACGATGATCGGCTCATGTTCCATTGCCGGAATAATCTTCTCTACCAGATCTTTTGTCCTAAGTCTGAGACTCGATGCATTGATGCATGGATGACATCCGATATATTCTCCTGTAAGCACATCTTCATCGATCAGAAGCCGTACCATCCTGTCCTTATCATTCATCAGTCCAAGCACACTTAAAGATCCCGGCGTGATGTCCAGATATTGTTCCATATACTCCTCTTTTGCAAAAGAAAGTCTGGACGAACCAATCTGCGCTGACAGATCCTTTGTTTTAAACACCTTATCCCCCGGAAGCATCAGTAAATAAAACTGTGTCTCCTGTCGGTTGCATAAAAGCAGATTCTTGCAGATCGTCGCCTCCAGCGTCCGGTCGATTTCCTCGCATGCCTCCATTGTCATTGCGGCTTCATGGTCGATTCTCTGGTATACGACTCCAAGCGAATCAAGGAAGTCATATACGCGGATTTCCTTGTCCAATCTGCCTTGTGTGTCTGTTGGTCTTCCGTTTACTAATTCCATGTAGTTCTCCTCCGTCCTAGACTTTATTCTTTTTAAACATTTCATTCTCTGCATACTTGTATAGCAAATGTTCATCGCGGTGTAAGATTTTTCCAAACAGCTCTATCTCTCCATCAGGGTATCCTTCTCCCCAACAAGCTAATTATATCATAAGTCCTTTTATATCAAATATTTTTCTATCAGATTCTCTATTATCTTTGAATTCAATACATTTTGTTCTGTCTCAAAAGATATAATCAACCGATCGCCTGGATATATATGATTTATTTGATACAATTCTATTTTTCGCACAGCTGCTCTTGCATAATCCTGTTTATCCATCATTCCTTCATGTTCCCAATATATTTCCCGGTAAGTCTTTCTTGACAAAAATGTAAAATCTGGATACACGGTACCATACCCTTTCAGATGAAGTGGCTTTTCATATTTGTAAAGAATATTCTTTCTATAAAAATAATCTGCTAATATCTTCTCTGACTTTGATCTGACACGTTCTCCCTTCTCAGTAAGAATTAATGGTGTTCCCTCCTTGAACTCTTTCCCCTGATATTCTTCTTCATACCATTTTGTAAGCAGCTGATCCCATGTTGGTTCGATCGGAGTTACCAGTAATTGTCTCGCTTTATTCATAGACGTATAAATTTTCTCAATTTCATCATCCGAATAATTTTTTGTTATTTTCTTTATTTGTTTAAGCCTTGTTTCCCCTTTTTTTATCACCGCTTCATTATAACCTTTTTGTGCAAGACGTCTCGGCAACTCTTTTTCATCTCTTGGAATGTAAATTCCTTTGCTGTCATTTATGCATTGATAATAACGTGGCTTATTTTGATCTATCGAAATTCTAAGGTGTCCTTCTGGTTCTGTACTTAAGTTAGTTTTAGCTTGCATAACGATTTTCTCCAAATGTTTTTGCTCTTGGAGAAGCATATTTTTTAATTTATACATAGACTATCCCCCTTTATTTGAAATTGTTTTTTATCTATCGTTTTATTTCTTTTTGATTTATTTTCGTGTTTCTAATTTTCCAGTCAAGTTATTTCCAGAATTTTCTTGATCTATTTTCTAATTTTTGTATTCCAGTCAAGCAATTTTCAAGATCTTCTTGATCTATTTTTAAGTCTTCAAACATACGGTCAATCTATTTCCTGAGTCTTCTTGATCTGTTTTCAAGTTTTAGCTTTTCCAGTCAATCTATTTTCGTTTTTTCCTTGATTCATTTTCAAGTTTTTAAAGTTACAGTCAATCTTTTTCTACAATCTTCTTGATTTGTTTTTAATTTATTGGATTTACAATCAATTTATTTCACCAATTACATTGACCTAAGATTTAATCATTTGATATATGATCAACATTTCCTGTCGCTTCCATTGATTTACTTTAGATATTTGTGGATTACAATCAATTTTCTTCTTCATCACAATTGATTTATTTCTTATTCCATAGAATATCATCAATTTTTCTTTCCACTATTATTGATTTGTTTTAGATTTTAATAACTTGCAATCATCTTACGCTCTTCTAAAATGATTTTATAAGAATATTTCAGATTTAATTGGTTCATTGTATCATATACATTTTAAAAAAAATAGTGATTTTTTTATTTTAGCGCAAATTTAATGTTTTTAAATTTTAACGATATAAAATAAAACTCACCCTGCAAATTATATTCCTTGCCACAGCAATCATCAAAGTCTCCTAAAATTAAAGACTTTGACTTGTTTCCATGAAACATGGAATGCATTCTTTACCAGAAAAAATCTTCCCGATAGAAAAATCCCCCTGACATCCATTTCATAGATATCAGGGGGATTCTATTATTCATTATTCGCTATAATATCTGTATATGCTTATTTTGCATTCTTCTGAGCGATTGCAGCCTGAGCAGCAGCCAGACGAGCGATCGGTACACGGAATGGTGAGCAAGATACATAATCAAGACCAATGCTGTTGCAGAATTCTACAGAGCTTGGATCTCCACCATGTTCTCCACAGATACCAACGTGAAGTTTCGGATTAACCGGTTTTCCGAGTTCGATAGCCATCTTCATAAGTTTACCAACACCTGTCTGGTCAAGTTTAGCAAATGGATCGTTCTCGAAGATCTTAGCGTCATAGTAAGCGTCAAGGAACTTACCAGCATCATCACGTGAGAATCCGTATGTCATCTGTGTAAGGTCGTTTGTACCGAAGCAGAAGAAGTCAGCTTCTTTTGCGATGTCATCAGCTGTAAGAGCAGCTCTAGGAATTTCGATCATTGTACCAACTTCGTACTCAAGGTCGCTTCCTGCAGCAGCGATTTCAGCGTCGGCTGTTTCTACTACAAACTTCTTAACATATTTAAGCTCTTTGATATCGCCAACCAGCGGGATCATGATTTCCGGTTTAACATTCCAATCCGGATGAGCTTTCTTAACATTGATAGCGGCACGGATAACTGCGCTTGTCTGCATCTTAGCGATTTCCGGATAAGTTACAGCAAGACGGCATCCACGATGTCCCATCATTGGGTTGAATTCGTGCAGAGAGCTGATGATTGCTTTGATCTGGTCAACAGATTTGCCCTGTGCATCAGCAAGTTTCTTGATATCTTCTTCTTCTGTTGGAACGAATTCATGAAGCGGTGGATCAAGGAAACGGATAGTAACCGGATTTCCTTCCAGTGCTTCATAAAGTTTTTCGAAGTCTCCCTGCTGTTCCGGAAGGATCTTAGCAAGTGCAGCTTCTCTTTCTTCTACTGTTTCAGAGCAGATCATTTCACGGAATGCATCAATTCTGTTGCCTTCGAAGAACATATGCTCTGTACGGCAAAGTCCGATACCTTCAGCACCAAGTTCGCGGGCTTTCTTAGCATCAGCTGGTGTATCAGCATTTGTACGAACTTTCATAGTTCTGTACTTGTCAGCCCATCCCATGATTCTTCCGAATTCACCTGCGATTGTAGCGTCTACAGTCGGGATGATTCCGTCATAAATGTTACCTGTAGATCCATCAAGAGAGATTGCATCTCCTTCATGGTATTCTTTTCCACCAAGTGTGAATTTCTTGTTTTCTTCATCCATGTTGATGTCACCACAACCAGATACACAGCATGTTCCCATACCACGTGCAACAACGGCTGCGTGTGATGTCATACCACCACGAACTGTCAGGATACCCTGAGCAGACTTCATACCTGTGATATCTTCCGGTGATGTTTCAAGACGTACAAGAACAACTTTTTCTCCTCTTGCAGCCCATTCTACAGCATCATCAGCTGTGAAGACGATCTTACCACAAGCAGCTCCTGGAGATGCTCCAAGTGCTTTAGCCATCGGTACAGCAGCTTTCAGTGCAGCTGCATCGAACTGTGGATGAAGCAGTGTATCAAGGTTACGAGGATCGATCATAGCAACTGCTTCTTCTTCGGTTCTCATTCCTTCATCAACGAGATCGCAAGCAATCTTAAGAGCAGCCTGAGCTGTTCTCTTACCATTACGTGTCTGAAGCATGTACAGTTTACCATGTTCTACAGTAAACTCCATATCCTGCATATCTCTGTAATGTGTTTCCAGAGTCTTGCATACTTCTTTGAACTGTTTGAATGCTTCTGGGAATTTCTGTTCCATTTCTGAAATGTGCATTGGTGTACGAACACCTGCAACTACGTCTTCTCCC
>ENA-OPRT01000774-OPRT01000774.1-human-gut-metagenome-genome-assembly--contig:-NODE-774-length-14401-cov-4.027673_pt1 | contig 14401 bp, 13 predicted proteins | sample MGYA00241895_ERZ501884 | MGnify/ENA primary metagenome ERZ501884 (study PRJEB25962, sample SAMEA2042225) | human gut metagenome | biome: human gut; feature: human-associated habitat; material: faeces...
CTTGGTAAATTTAGTTGGCTAACAGAAGCAACTACTACCCAAGAACCCTGCGACTCCTGCACTCGTAGGGTGTCAGTCGTGGGAGGTTCAGTTAGATGGAATTGTAAAAACTCTTTTAACAAAGGAAGAAAAAGAACAATTAAATGAATATCATTTAGAAGTATATGAAAAATTAAGTCCATACTTAAATGAAAAAGAAAAAGAATTTTTAAAAGAATATACTAAAAGTATTTAGATGGAGGAGAACAAAATGAGACAAGATTACGAAACTTCAAAGTTATATTATGGCTTTCCAGTAATTTTACTTGGATATAAAGATGCTAATTTTAAATATAATTTCACAACTAATAGTTCATCATATACACTTGGAGATATGATGGTTATAGGTTTTCATTCAAGAAGTAATGCTGCTAAACAAATTACAAATTTTAAAGAATTTACTGTAAATGTACCTAGTGAAAATTTAATGAATGAAATTGAAATAGGAGGATTTTTTCATAAAGTTGATAAAATCCCTTTAAGTAAATTAGAATATGAAATAGGAGAGTTTGTTGATGCACCACTATTTACTGCTTGTCCTATTTCTATTGAATGTAAGGTTGAAAATATTGTTATGTATGGAGAAACTGCAAATGTGATAGCAAGTATTAAAAAACGTGTTGTGAATTCTAATTTAATTGAAGATGGTAAATTAAATTTGGATAAATTAAACCCTGTTATATTTTTAGGTGATGAACATGAAAAAATTTATTGTTATTTAAGAAATCTTAGTGATAAAGCAGGAAAATTTTATAAAAATCAATTTAAATAAAAATGAATAAATACTAAGAACTGTTACAATAAAAAGTAAAATATAGTTTATTATTGAGTGGATTTTTTATCTAAAATCTACATTTGTAAATCATTTATTTTTTTACTTTCTATTAAAATTATAACAGTTCTTCTTTTATTTAAAAGAATTTTATGTTATAATAAATTATGACAATTTTGGTAAAGAATAAAATTTTAAAAGAGGAGGATACTATGGAAAATATATTAAAAAAATCATATAAGATGTTTATAAATGGAGAATGGGTAAATTCAAGCAATGGAATTATGGTAAAAACTTATGCTCCTTATAATAATGAATTGTTATCAGAATTTCCTGATGCAAGTGAAAAGGATGTTGATTTAGCAGTTAAAAGTGCAAAAGAAGCATTTAAAACTTGGAGAAAAAAAACAGTAAAAGAAAGAGCAAAAATTTTAAATGAAATTGCTGATATTATAGATAAAAATAAGGATTTACTAGCAACAGTTGAAACTATGGATAATGGTAAACCAATAAGAGAAACAAAATTGGTAGATATTCCATTGGCAGCAACTCATTTTAGATATTTTGCAGCTTGTATTTTAGCAGATGAAGGACAAGCAACTATTTTAGATGAAAAGTTTTTGAGTATAATTTTAAAAGAACCTATTGGAGTTGTGGGACAAATTATTCCTTGGAACTTCCCATTTTTAATGGCAGCTTGGAAGTTAGCTCCAGCTCTTGCAGCAGGAGATACAGTTGTTTTAAAACCTTCTAGCTCAACAACATTAAGTCTATTAGTTTTAATGGAACTTATACAAAATGTAATTCCAAAAGGAGTTGTAAATCTAATTACAGGTAAAGGAAGTACAGCAGGAGAATTTTTAAAGAATCATCCTGATTTAGATAAATTAGCTTTCACAGGTTCAACAGCAGTTGGTAGAGATATTGCACTTGCAGCAGCAGAAAAATTAATTCCTGCTACTCTTGAATTAGGTGGAAAATCAGCAAATATTATTTTAGATGATGCTGATATGGAAAAAGCCCTTGAAGGAGCACAACTTGGAATATTATTCAATCAAGGGCAAGTTTGCTGTGCAGGTTCAAGGATATTTGTACAAGAAGGAATATATGATGAGTTTATAGAAAAACTTGTAAAGAAATTTGAAAATATTAAAATTGGAAATCCATTAGATCCTACAACTGTAATGGGAAGTCAGATAGATGCAAGACAAGTAAAAACTATTTTAGACTATGTTGAAATAGCTAAACAAGAGGGAGGAACTATTTTAACAGGAGGAGTAAAATATACTGAAAATGGTTGTGATAAAGGAAACTTTGTAAGAGCTACTTTGATAACTAATGTTAAAAATACTTGTCGTGTTTCACAAGAAGAAATTTTTGGACCAGTGGCAGTTGTAATTAAATTTAAAACAGATGATGAAGTTATAGCACAAGCAAATGAGAGTGAATATGGACTTGGAGGAGCAGTATTTACAAAAAATATCAATAGAGCTTTCAGAATTGCAAGAGAAATTCAAACTGGTAGAGTATGGATAAATACTTATAATCAAATCCCTGAACATGCTCCATTTGGTGGATATAAAAAATCTGGTATAGGTAGAGAAACTCATAAAGTTATATTAGAACATTATACACAAATGAAAAATATTTTAATTGATTTAGAAGAAGGAACTTCTGGATTATATTAAAATAAAAAGAAACTATTAATATTAATAAAAAATAATTTATTATAAGTTACATTTTTTATAGATAAGATTTATTATTTTTCTTAAAAAATAAATATTTAATACTTTTAATTTTATATAGAAACTGCTTGATAGCCATTAGTGTTTTGGTAGCTCTAAAATGCTCCCTCAACAATAATGGACATCATAGCAGTTTTATTAAAAGCTATTTAATTTTTCTTTCAAGAAAAATATAACTTATCTTTACATTCTGTAATCTAATTCACTTATTTTTTATACAACAAGGTCATATTTTAATAGTTTCTTTTTTATTATTTTATAGTATTCTTATTTTTTTCAAAATAATTTAATTTGACATATTATTTCGTAAGTGTTAAAATACTTCAAACTATAATTGATATTTTTAAAAGTAAATTTTATTTTGAAAAAAGGAGAAAGATACAATATGGATTTAAAAGGAAGTAAAACAGAAAAAAATTTAATGACAGCATTTGCTGGTGAATCACAAGCAAGAAATAAATATAATTTTTATGCAAAGGTAGCAAAAGAAGAAGGATATGAACAAATAGCAGAATTATTTGACATAACAGCAGCCAATGAAAAAGAACATGCTAAATTATGGTTTAAAGCATTACATGGAGATACTGTACCTGACACATTAACAAATCTTGCAGATGCAGCAGCTGGTGAAAATTATGAATGGACAGATATGTATGCTAAATTTGCAGAAGAAGCAAAAGAAGAAGGATTTTTAAAACTTGCTAAACAATTTGAAATGGTTGGAAAAATTGAAAAAGAACATGAAGAAAGATATAAAAAATTATTGGCTAATATAAAAAATGGAGAAGTTTTCCATTCAGAAGAAAAAATAGTTTGGGAATGTATGGAATGTGGACATCTTCATTATGGAAATGATGCACCTGGAAAATGTCCTGTTTGTGGAGCAGATAAGGCTAAATTTAAAAGAAGAGCAGTTAATTACTAAAAATTAAATTAATTGATAAGGAAAGGCACTAAATATAAAAAATATTTTTAGTGTCTTTTTTATTGAAAAAAATGATATAATATTTAGCAGATAAAAAATATAGGAGAATTAAAAAATGAAATTTACAAAAAAATTATCACTATTTATTATGTTTTTAGTTATAGGAGCTTTTTTTTCAAAAAATTCTTATTCTAAGGAGAAATTTTCAAATTCATATTATGAGTATACCACAGAAAAAATAAAAATTTATTCAGATGAAAACAAGAAAGAAAATATTGGAACTTTAATAAAAGGAACTAGGGTAAATGTTTTTGTTACAAAAGAAATTATAAAAAAATCAAAAGATAAAAATGGAAAAGAAATTGAGAAAAAAACTGTTATGAAAAAGATAACATATAAAGATGTAAATAAAAGAAAAGTTGCTTGGATAGAAGATGGTTATCTAGTCCCAAAATTAAATGAAGCAGTTGATGAAAGATTTAAAAATTTAGATTTTACAAAAAAAGAGAAAAAAGAATACAAAGATAATAAAAGAGTTAAAGTGAGGGGCTTATATGTTTCTGCACATTCTGTTGCACTTAAAGGTAGATTAGATGAACTTATAGAACTTGCTAAAAAGAATAATCTTAATGCTTTTATTATTGATGTAAAGGGAGATTATGGAGAATTAACTTTCCCTATGTCAAAAGAAATTGATAAATATACAAAATCAGCTAATAAAAGTCCAATAATAAAAGATATTGAACCTGTAATAAAAAAATTAAAAGATAATGGTATTTATGCTATTGCAAGGATAGTATCCTTTAAAGATACAATTTATGCTAAGGAAAATCCTGATAAAATTATTGTGTATAAAGATAGTGGAAAGGCATTTACAAATAGTGATGGACTTGTATGGGTTTCTGCTTATGATAAAAATTTATGGAAATATAATGTAACAGTTGCAAAAGAAGCTGCAAAAGCAGGATTTAATGAAATTCAATTTGACTATGTTAGATTCCCAGCCTCTAATGGTGGAAAATTAGATAAAGTATTAAATTATAGAAATACAGATAATTTAACAAAAGCAGAGGCTATTCAAAAATATTTACATTATGCAAAAGAGGAATTAGAACCATATCAAGTTTATGTAAGTGCTGATATTTATGGAAAGGTTGCAAGTTCTTCTGATGATATGGCATTGGGACAATTCTGGGAAGCTATTAGTTCAGAAGTAGATTATGTATCCCCTATGATGTATCCTAGCCACTATGGAAAAGGAGTTTATGGGCTTGCTGTTCCTGATGCTAATCCCTATAAAACAATTTATCAGTCAACAAAAGATTCTATAAATAGAAATAACAATATAGATAGTCCTGCTATTATAAGACCTTGGATACAAGCATTTACTGCTGCTTGGGTAAAAGGACATATAAATTATGGACCAAATGAAATTAAAGATCAAGTTAAAGCAATGAAAGATTTAGGAGTTGATGAATATATTTTATGGAGCCCTACTAATAGATATGAGAAATTTTTTTAGAATAGTTTAAGGAGAAACTGTGGATATTAAATATTTTTAATGCATTACTTACAGCATATTTAGTATTTATTGAATTTTTTGTAATTGGATTTTGTATAATTTTAGCAAGATTTTTACATTGGATTTAAAAGAGGAGTTAGTTATGAGAAAAAGTTTTTTATTTATTTTTTTAATATTTTTAGTAAATAGCATTTTTTCTTATTCTTCTACAAACAATTCTACTGATGAAGAACTACAAAAAGTATTTGATAAGAATAAAAAAATTATAGTTGTTTATAGGGCTAGCATTAAAGATAATATTCCTAAAAAATATATTGAAAATATTATTCCAAAAGAAGAATTTAATATTTCAAATGATAATCGTATAAAAATTACAATCAGATATATACAAAAAAATAAATCAGATATATTGGCAGAAATATACACTCCAGATGGAGATTTAACAGTAAAAACAGAAATTAAATTAAGAAAAAAGATTTTATTTAATGAAATAGAAAAATTAGTTCGAGAAATTGAAGATAATGAAGCTAGCAATCAATCAGATATTCTTAATAATAAATTTAGTGAAAACTTTGAAGAAAATGTAAAATCTTTTGTTTCTTATTCATATTATGATGACGGAAGTGTTAATTCTAAGACAGAATATGACTTTGATAAAAAAAATATAACTATGCTTACATACAGTGATGGAAAAATTTTAAGTAAAACAATAGCTAAATATAAAGGTTCTATCCAAGATGAAAATATGGATATAGATTTTTATGAAAATTTAACTAAAACTTTTATTAAAATGAAAGTAAAAAAAGTTGAAAATGGGCAAGAAGTGAGAACCTTTTATTCTAGTGGAAAATTGGAATCTGTTGGAGTTTATAAGGGTAATATCTTAAATGGAGAATATAAAGAATATGATGAAAGTGGCAATCTTATAAAAGAAATTTTATATAAAGATGGAATAGAAGTAAAAAAATAAAAGTTAAGGGGGAAATATGAAAAAGAAATTAATAGTATTATTGATGTTTTTATTATCTTGTTTAGTAATTTATTCAGACGAAATAAATAATCAAAGTAATTCAAATTCTTTTAGTTCAAAAAACTTCTTAAAGAAGTTAACTTCTCTAACACCTAAAAATCCAGAGAGAACAGAGAAATTTGTTAGTTATCTAAAAAATGAAATGGAAAGAAAAAAGGAAGTTAGTTATCTTATAAAAGTTGATAAAGATGAAAAGAAAATAACTGTTATAGCAGAAAATGGAGAAATTCTTTTTGATGAAGCTGTGCCAGAAGAAGTGATAAATTCTTTTCCAACTTATCAAACTAAAATAAAAGAAGTTGAGGAAAAGGGATTGATAAAAACTTATGTAGAAGCTAGTTATATGGTAAAGACAATTAGAAAACCAAATTTTAAAAATGAAAAAATAGAAGAACCAGAGAAGAAAGAAAAAACAGAATTATCTAAATTAGAAGATAATATCAAATTACTTTTAAAGTCTTACGATGTTTTAAATTCTTCTATTGCTAGTATATATGAAGCTAGAGATAAGATGGTTTCTGTCCAACAATATAGAGATAGAACAATGATTATTACAGGTGAAGAAGATGGTCAAAAAATAAAAATAGTATATAATTTTGATAATAGTTTCTTAGGTGGAGCTATGAAGATATTTGTTGATAATGTCCTTATATCTCAATCAAAAATTAAAAATTTACTTCCTGATGGAGAGATAAAATTATTCAATACAAGTGGAAAAATTTCAGGTATGGCTACTGCTAAGGAAGGGAAATTAGATGGAGTAGCAAATTATTTGATGAAAATGGAAATACAATAGAAGAAGTTATATATAAAAATAATAAAGTTATAAAAAGGATAAAATAAAAGAGGAGAAAGATGTTTACAAGAACAAGAAGATTAAGGAGAAATTTTTTAACAAGAGAATTAGTAAAAAACATTAGTATTGAAAAAAGTTCATTGATATATCCATTGTTTGTATGTGATGGAGAAAATATAAAATCTGAAATAGAATCTATGCCTGAACAATATAGATATTCTTTGGATAGATTAAATAAAGAATTAGATGAGTTATTGGAATTAGGAATTAACAATATTTTACTTTTTGGAATACCAAATCATAAAGATGAAATAGGAAGTCAAGCCTATGATGAAAATGGTATTGTTCAAAGAGCAGTCAGACAAATAAGGAGAGATTATCAAGATAAATTTTTAGTAGTTACTGATGTATGTATGTGTGAATATACCTCTCATGGACATTGTGGAATTTTACATAATCATGATGTGGATAATGATGAAACACTTGAATATATAGCAAAAATTGCCTTATCTCATGCAAAAGCAGGAGCAGATATAATAGCTCCTTCTGATATGATGGATGGAAGAATAGGAAAAATTAGAGAAATTTTAGATAAGAATAATTTTGAAAATATTCCTATAATGGCATATAGTGTAAAATATTCATCTGCTTATTATGGACCTTTTAGAGATGCAGCTGATTCAGCACCAAGTTTTGGAGATAGAAAAACTTATCAAATGGATTTTAGAAGTTATAATAATTTTTATAGAGAAGTTGAAGCTGATACACAAGAGGGAGCAGATTTTATTATGGTTAAACCTGCTATGGCTTATTTAGATGTTATAAAATCTGTTTCAGAGGTTACTAATTTACCTATTGTTGCTTATAATGTAAGTGGAGAATATTCTATGGTTAAGGCAGCAGCAAAAAATAACTGGATAGATGAAGAAAAAATTGTTATAGAAAATATGTATGCAATAAAAAGAGCAGGTGCTGATATAATAATTACTTATCATGCAAAGGATATTGTAAAATGGATGTCTAAATAAAGTAAGATATAGCATTTTTCTAAAAAATATTGTATAATAAAAGTACCAAAAAAGATTAAAGGAAGTGGTAGTATGAAATTATCAATTCATGGAAGAAAAATTACTTTAACTGATGCTATTAGAAAATATGCAGAAGAAAAAATTTCAAAGGTAGAAAAATTTAATGACTCTATTATCAAAATAGATGCCACTTTAGCTGCTTCTAAATTAAAAACTGGTAATGCACATGTTACAGAAATTTTAGCTTATTTAAGTGGAAGTACATTGAAAGCCACTGCAACTGAATCAGATTTGTATGCTTCAATAGATAAAGCTGTTGATATTATGGAAAGTCTATTAAAAAAACATAAAGAAAAAAGAAGTAGAGCAAAAATACAAGATGATACAAGAAAAAGATCTTATAGTTTTGATTATATAGTTGAACCAGAAGAAAAACTTTCTAATGAAAAGAAATTAGTTAGAGTTTATCTACCTTTAAAACCTATGGAAATTTCAGAAGCTATTTTACAACTTGAATATTTAAATAGAGTTTTCTTTGCTTTTACAAACTCTGAAACAGGAAATATGGCAGTAGTTTATAAGAGAAAAGATGGAGACTATGGAGTTATTGAAAAATAGTGAAAAATAAATTAAATAAAATATATAAGGCTATTGCAATTAATTTTGCAATAGCTTTTTTTCTTAAAAATATAGTTGTAAATCTTTATTTACAATGTTATACTTTAAAATAATATATTTTATGTACTGGAGGTAAAGATGAACCGTATTAGAATTTTAGATGAAAGTGTTTCTAATGCAATAGCAGCTGGGGAAGTTGTAGAAAATCCTACTAGTATGATTAAGGAATTGATAGAAAATTCGTTAGATGCAGGAACTAAAGAAATTAAATTGGAAGTTTGGAATGGTGGTCTTGATATTTCTATAAGTGATAGTGGTTGTGGAATGTCAAAAGAAGATTTACTACTTTCTATTGAAAGACATGCTACAAGTAAAATTTTAACAAAAGACGATTTATTTAATATTAGAACTTATGGTTTTAGAGGAGAAGCATTGTCTTCAATAGCTTCTGTTTCTAAAATGATTTTATCTTCAAGAACAGAAGATATGCAAAATGGAACTCAAATGAATGTTCTAGGTGGAAAGGTTACTAATTTAAAAGATATCCAAAGAAATGTTGGAACACAAATAGAAATAAAAGATTTATTCTATAATACACCTGCAAGAAAAAAATTTTTAAGAAAAGAAAATACTGAATATTTGAATATAAAGGATATATTTTTAAGAGAGGCACTAGCCAATCCTAATGTTAAATTTATTTTGAATATAGAGGGAAAAGAAAGCATAAAAACAAGTGGAAATGGAATAGAAAATGCTATACTTGAAATATTTGGAAAAAATTATTTAAAAAATTTTTCTAAATTCTCACTTGGATATCTAGGAAATGCTAATTTATTTAAAGCAAACAGAGATTCTATATTTGTTTTTATCAATGGTCGTTCTGTTAAATCAAAAATAGTTGAAGAAGCAGTGATAAATGCTTACCATACAAAACTTATGAAAGGAAAGTATCCAACAGCTTTGATATTTTTAGAAATTGAACCAAATGAAATTGATGTCAATGTTCACCCCTCAAAAAAAGTTGTAAAATTTGCCAATCAGAATGCTATATTTGATTTAGTAAAAGGAGAGATTGAAAATTTTTTTACAGATGATGAAGATTTTATTTCTCCATATATTGAGGCAGAAAATGAAGTTGAAGATAATACTAAAAATAATTTTTTAGATATAAATGATTTCAAAGATGATATGCAAGATTTTTCTCAACTATCAGTAGTTAAAAAAGAAGACTATTCTAAAAAAGATTATAGGGATATTGAAGTTGAAAAAGAAAAAACTTTTGGTAATGCTGGGACTACTACTGAAAGTTCTATTAATTCAAATGAAATTAAAGAAGATAGTAAAAATATTGAAAATTTTGACAATTCAGTAAAAAATTCAATTTCAGTAGATAAGAATAAGGTTGAGATTAATGATGATATTATAGAGAAGTCTGAAAATAATAAGTATATTTTTAATCAAGAAGATGTTAGTAGAGGAAAAATATTTGATGACTTTTCAAGTTTAAAAAATATTGATTTTAAAGTTATAGGACAAGTATTTGATACTTTTATTTTGGTTGAAAGAAATGGTTTACTTGAAATTTATGACCAACATATAATACATGAAAGAATATTATATGAAAAATTAAAACAGGAATATTACAGTCATTCTATGTCTAAGCAAAATCTATTAGTACCAATAAGATTTGAGTTAGATCCAAGAGAAAAACAGTTAGCCTTAGAAAACACAGAAATATTTTCAAGTTTTGGTTTTGATATAGATGATTTTGATAAAAATGAAATTTTGTTGAGAAGCATACCAACTATGAATTTAAGGGATAGTTATGAAAATATTTTTAGAGAGATATTGGATAATATTTCTAAAAATAAAGATAAAGATATTAGAGAAAATATAATAATTTCAATGTCTTGTAAGGGTGCAATAAAAGCTAACCATAAATTGACTTTGGAAGAGATGTACTCTATGGTTGCTAAACTTCATGAAGTTGGGGAGTACACTTGTCCTCATGGTAGACCAATTATAGTAAAGATGTCATTACTTGATTTAGAAAAACTTTTTAAGAGAAAATAAAGGTGAAATTTTGAATATAAATATTATTTGTGTAGGAAAGATAAAAGATAAATATATAAATGATGGCATTGCAGAATTTTCTAAAAGGATGACAAATTTTGTCATCCTTAATATTATAGAATTAAAAGAATATAACAAAGAAGACAGTATAAATATTTCTATTGAAAAGGAAAGTTTGGAAATATTAAAACAAATTTCAAAGTTTAATTCGTATAATATTCTTTTAGATTTAGATGGAAAAGAAATTACTTCTGAAAATATGTCTAAATATATTGATGATTTAAAAAATAAGGGAATAAGTAGTATAAATTTCATCATAGGAGGCTCAAATGGAGTTAATAAAGAAGTAAAAAATTCTGTTGATATGAAATTAAAATTTTCATATTTTACCTTTCCTCATCAACTTATGAGACTAATTCTTTTAGAACAAATATATAGATGGTTTGCAATATCTAATAATATAAAATATCATAAGTAATTTTAGTGGGAGGTACAGCTATAAAAGGGAACTTTATTTTAAAAATAAAAGATAGCTATAATGAAGAAAGTTTTGAGAAATTAGTTGGGGAGATGGAAGGAGAATTAAAAGAAGATATTGAAAATATTAATTTCTTTTTAAAAAATTCTCAAAATGAATATTCTATAAAATTAGAAAATAAAGAGTTATCTTTAATTAGAAATTCTGAAAATAAATTAAATATAAATTTAAAGTTTAATGGTGAAAAAAATAATTTTTTTTATGAAATAGAAAATTTTAAACAAAATTTTCTTGTATTAGGAGAAAAATACTCTTATAATATAAAGAATAAAAGTTTTGAATTTTCATATTTGTTATTGGATGAAAACCATGATGAAATAAATAAAATAACAATAACAGTAGAACAACTTTAAAAAGGAAGGGAGAGCAAATGTTAAAGAAATTATCAATATTGATAGTTGCTGGGATTTTAGTTGGTTGTGCAAACATTGATAATCTTGGTGGAAAAAGAGATAGTGGACCAATTAGAGAAATTGGAGGAGAACCTCAAATTCCTGGGGAAACTAAAATAGTGGAAGAAGTACCAGTTGATGAGGGTAAGGTTATAAGTAAAGAAGCTAATAATGAAAACATAAAAGAATATCTTTCAATAGTAAAAGGTAATTTAAAAGGTTCTATAAAGAAAGTGGAAGACAGTGTAGAAAATAATTATACTGTTGGTTTAGGAGAAACTTTAATATTCCCTCTTGATAATGAAAAAGCAATAAAACTTACTGCCTCTCCTAGAAATACAAATACAAAAATTAATCTTTCTAATGGAAAAGTTAGTTTTAGAAGTGTGTATCAAGGACAATATATATTATCAACTTACATAGATGGTAGTCTAAACAGAAAAATAAATATCGCAGTTGTAGCAAAGTATGATTTTTCTGAAAAAGAAGTTTATGATGTAATAATGCAAGATTCTGCAAATGAAAGTAAAGACTTAGAAAATGCAGTTACTCTTTATAAGATGATGTTTCCAGCAGGAAGATATTCAAAAGAAGTCAATTATTTATTCTTAAAATATGCTTATGATACTAGAAATAGCTCATTGATGCATGAAGCCTTAGCAGGTGTAAAAAATGATTTTTCTTCATATTCAGATAATGAAAAAGCTATTATACTTAGAGTAGCAAAATTGACTAATAAGGATATTTTTGTTCCATCTGAAACATATAAGACAAATAATCCAGAATTGAAAAGTGCTTTACAAGAATATGTAGGACATAAAGGAAGTTTAGATAAAACAGACAAAGTATTTATAGAAAAAGCTAAAAAAGAAGCACCAGAAACTGCAAATGAAGTTGTAAGAGATAAAATAAAAGCAGTTATAGATGGAGCTGTGTCAACAAAAGTGGGGAGTTCATCAGGTTCAAAGACTGGAACTAAGGGGGAAAGTTATTATGAAAAGGCTATGAAAAACTTGAATTCAAATCCAAGAGTAGCGATAGAAAACTTTAAAAAATCTCTTTCTACTGAAAAAATGCAAGACAAAAAGCCAGAAATCTATTATAATATAGCAAGTTCTTATGCTAAACTTGGAAATAAAGTTGAAGTTACAAAATATTTAAGACTTTTAAAACAAGAGTTTCCTAATAGTGAATGGGCAAAGAAAAGTGAAGTACTTACAAAATTAATAAAATAAGTTTTTTAGGAGGATATAAGGAAATGGAAAAATATTTTGACAGATTAGAGAGAGAACCTTTAATTGCAGAAAGATGGAAAAAAATTGAAGAATTGGAAAGTTATGGTATAAAACCATTTGGAAGAAAGTATGATAAACAAAATATGATAGGTGATGTTTTAAAACATAGTCCAGAAGAAAATTTAAAGTTTAAAACTGCTGGAAGAATAATGTCTTTAAGAGGAAAAGGAAAAGCATATTTTGCCCATATAGAAGATCAATCTGGAAAAATTCAAATTTATATGAAAAAAGATGAATTGGGAGAAGAACAATTTGATCATATAGTAAAAATGCTAAATGTTGGAGATATTGTTGGAATTGAAGGAGAGCTATTTATAACTCATACAGAAGAATTAACTTTAAGAGTTAAAAGTATTTCATTACTTGCTAAAAATGTAAGATCTCTTCCTGAAAAATATCATGGACTTACTGATGTTGAAATAAGATATAGAAAAAGATATATTGATTTGATAATGAATCCAGAAGTTAGAGATATATTTATAAAAAGAACAGAAATTATAAAAGAAATAAGAAAATATTTAGATGAAAGAGGATTTTTAGAAGTTGAAACTCCTATGATGCACCAAATTTTAGGAGGAGCTGCTGCAAGACCTTTTATAACTCATCATAATGCATTAAATTTAGATTTATATTTAAGAATAGCTGTTGAACTATATTTAAAAAGATTAATAGTTGGTGGCTTTGATAAAGTATATGAAATGGGAAAAGATTTTAGAAACGAAGGAATTTCAGTAAGACATAATCCAGAATTCACAATGATTGAATTATACCAAGCTCATGCTGATTTTAATGATATGATGGATATAGCTGAAGGTATGATTTCAACAATATGTGAAAAAATTAATGGAACAACAGATATTGTTTATGACGGAGTTCAATTATCACTTAAAAACTTTAAAAGAGTACATATGGTTGATATGATAAAAGATGTTACAGGGGTTGATTTCTGGAAAGAAATGACTTTTGAAGAAGCTAAACAATTAGCAAAAGAACATCATGTTGAAATTGCACCTCATATGAATAGTGTAGGACATATTATAAATGAATTCTTTGAACAAAAATGTGAAGAAAAAGTTATACAACCAACATTTGTATATGGACACCCTGTTGAAATATCTCCACTTGCAAAAAGAAATGAGGATAATCCAAATTTCACAGATAGATTTGAGTTATTTATTAATAAGAGAGAATATGCTAATGCTTTTACAGAATTAAATGACCCAGCAGACCAAAGAGGAAGATTTGAAGCACAGGTTGAAGAAGCATTGCGTGGAAATGAGGAAGCCACACCTGTAATAGACGAAGATTATGTAGAAGCACTTGAATATGGTATGCCACCAACAGGTGGAATGGGAATAGGAATAGATAGACTTGTAATGTTACTTACAGGTTCTCCATCTATAAGAGATGTGATTCTTTTCCCTCAAATGAAGCCAAGAGATTAATAAGTAAAATTTTTAGAGTGGAACTTATTTCCACTCTTTCTATTATATATAAATTATTAAAATAGTTTATTAGCAACTAGATTTATTATTTTTCTTGAAATGTAAATATTAAAAAATTTTTAGTGTTGTATATAAACTGCTTGATAGCCATTAGTGTTTCGTGAGCTCCAAAATGCTCCCTCA
>ENA-OPRT01000791-OPRT01000791.1-human-gut-metagenome-genome-assembly--contig:-NODE-791-length-14214-cov-13.721661_pt1 | contig 14214 bp, 6 predicted proteins | sample MGYA00241895_ERZ501884 | MGnify/ENA primary metagenome ERZ501884 (study PRJEB25962, sample SAMEA2042225) | human gut metagenome | biome: human gut; feature: human-associated habitat; material: faeces...
TGAACTTGCTATCATTGGAGTGGCTGCACCCTCATCCCGTGTAAAAACAGCCGGAAGATAATCTATTATATTACCACTGAAATGTAATTCCGCTCCTTCCGAAAGATGCAGATTTACATGACTCTTCAAGATAAGACGTCCTGTCCGCCATACACCGGGAGGAACTACTACCGTTCCACCACCCCGGCAACTCATACTATCAATAGCTTCCTGAATCGGTTTAGTGGATATACCTTCCTGTTCCATTCTTACCAATATGGTAGATTCGGGAAAAACAGGCCGTTCAAACAAAGGCATAACAAACGGTGATTCAACAGGTTCTATGGTATCGGGCATGTTCTGAGGCCCAACTTCACCTATGGTCAGCAACGCTATGCCACAAATAATACTTGTTAATGACATAAACTTAATTATTTAATTAATACATTGTAAAAAGCGACGTACCAACCACACTTCACCTGTAATTCCGGAAGGGACCAATCCGTCTGTCGATTTGGCTATTTCGGGATAGGCATAAGTCAGTCGTTTGGATTCAGGCAACGAAGCGTCACCAATCATTCTGTTCATCAACGAGTTTACGACTTCTATTTCCAACCTATTCTCGCCATTTTTCACGAAAGGAGTCAGATTTGCCTCCCACGGAGTACACCAAACAGTTGAAACCTCTTGTCCATTCAACCAAACCCGTCCTATAGAATTCAAGCTGTCAAAACGAAGAATTATTTCTTCATTTGCCGCAGCCTTTCCTAAATTAATTTTTTTACGATAAACGGCTGTACCCGAATAATAGCGAATACCTGAATCGGCATGTTTCGTCCAATCCGTCAACACCGGGAAGACCACTTCTCCAGGTCCTCCCCATCGAGGATCAAAATAAACCTGCCAATCTCCCTTTATAGCTTCCAACCGCTCTTTCTCACGGGTTGGTTTCAACATTAGTTCTTCTTGACTGTCATCAGAAACCACAATGAAACCCGATTTACCGGGAAGCAATGCAATGTTAACATGTAATCCTTCCGCTACCAAACGAGCCGGCAACCCATATCGTTTACCAGTTACAGGATCCCAATAAGAAGCATTCGATAAAGAGGTACGCAGAACCACCTCGTCTTTAAATGGTCGCGGACTATGATTATTAATAAAATAAACATCAGCATCCGCCAAGCGCCTATGAGCAAAATAAACTTTATCTGTCGGAGTCTTCCCGCTTACAATACCCATATCCGGACGAATACCTGCTTGATGCAAAGCCTCCGCCAATGGCATCCCCCAATACAGCGTTCCTTTTCCTACAGACCGTTTACCCGAAACAACGTCTTCCTTCCCCCACAATTGATCCACAATCTTTTTATACTCAACAGAGTCTACCTTATCTTTAAGAGAAGCAGAGCTATCGGGACGGGGAGCATAAACCACTCCTCCTTGTTCAATTAACTGAGCAATATGACGCAACACGTGTAAAGGCATATCATTATTACGCTGCACAACCAACATTTTATAGCACATGCCATCAGGTAATGCAATCTCGCTTCCATGAGCAGACATACGAGTTGTCAAAGCTTCTGCTGTGCACACATCCCAATCATAACCTTCCGGTATTTCGGGAAGGCGATAAGTCAGCAATTTCACCGGTGGATTTTGTCCTACATAAATACAAAGATCCACCACAGGCATTCCTTTCCGCATCAATCCGGCACAACGCGCCTGATAATCCCAAAAGGGACGGCTATACTCCCAATAAGTATTATTCCGATTCAGACAATAATGGCGTCCTCCTCCTGTACTGCCAGGATATTTATCCAACCAAGGCTGATAAGCAGAAGCACACACTACAAATTCATTAACCTGAGCCGCATAAGCAAAATCAGCAAGATTCTTTAATTCTGCCAAAGACTGGCTGAACTTAGCATCAGTATATGCCTCAGCCGAAGCAATACGTTTTCCATAAATATGCGCTGCCGAAGAAGCCTCCTTTATATCATAACTGCCATGTATATGCTTTGCCCAAAATTCTCCTTGCGGTTTCTGAACACGTCCTTTCGCTTGCAGATTATCAGCTACAAGACTTAGCCCGTTACCAGTTGCCTGTGCTGTAAAATCCACACCAGCCTTATTACATAAGGTCTGGAGAGTTCCAAAATAATTATCAGAAATGACATCAGCAACAGTACGACGTAAATCATAAAGGAAAGCATCAGTTTCAGCAACCGAGCCCACAATATATCCCATCATAGCAGGTAAATATGAAAAAAGATCATACCCCTTACGACGCAGGAATTCTTGTTCAAATCCCGGAGTCCAATTCTGAGCCCCCGCTTCATGGCTATCCATAATTACTCCATCAGGCTTCAAATTGATAGTGGAAAGCGTATCAATCATCCTCGCAGCATAATTATTCCATTGTGTAGTCACTGCTTCCACAGACATTTTATCACACTCCAAGCCTTTCAAGTTCGCACGACCATGCTTAGACGGTCCGCCTGTTGACTCATGTGCAAAGCGCATAATCACCCAATCACCTTCAGGAACATCCCATTCCAATCTTCCATCCGTTCCCATCTTTGAAGTTAAGTCAACAATAGTTTTCGAATCAATAACCTCCTCATCCGTATAAGCCGGAGTCAGGTTTTTCAAAATATATTCGGAATAAAAGCCCGCACGCTCTTCCCACTGGTCTATACGGGCACGAGACGATAATGTGACATTGCCCAAAGCCATTTCAGGACGTTGATCTCCGGCAAGACACCAATCATGTAAATTCAAACGAAAGTACCGTCCGGTCACTGCCGGAAAAGAAACTGTTTTCTGATCCCATCGAGAAGCAGCAGCTTGATAAATGGGTTTTAAATCGCACACCTTACTGTAATTTATGCCATCATCTGAAACCTCTAACTGCCCTAAAGGTGGCTGTTTTACATAACTCGATCCATAAAATTCATCAGCAGGAGCTCCCGGAACATTCATGGCACCGGTAGATGCCTTGCTCCGCTTACTTACCCGATAAGTAATAGAACGAGCTGTGAAAGAAGTTTCAAAATCCAGATTTATATAAACAGACTTACCAGACTGCTGGGGAGGTATAGTCGTCAATCTGCTTTTTTTACGAAAGAAATCTTCAGCAGAAACTCCCGGCAAATTACATGTAACCTTTGGACGCTGACTATTATTTGTCATCCATTGATTTTGAGAGACAGGAAACGCCAATACTGCAATATCCCAAAACTCATCATCCCCCGGTGCTGGTAATACCGCTGCAAACTGTTGTTTTCCTCTAATAATAGTATCACTCGCTGTCAGACGTTGCATACTTAAAGCTTTTGTAATCCAAGGTCCTCCCGCCACATATCCATTCGAAAGGTTTATTTCAAAAGAAAGTCCGACACGCTTTGTCTCAGATGCTGCAAACTTCAACATTTCCCACCATTCAGCAGAAAAAGCAGGTAATGCATGCTCGCCTTTTCCATGCACCTGATCGTAATAAACCACTCCTCCTACACCAGCACGCTTATATGCCTCCAAATCTGCAGTAATTCCTTCACGAGTAGTCTCTGTCTCACCATGAAACCACCAAACCTTAGTACGTGCAGAATCCGACGGATTGGAAAATTCATTCCACGCTTCTTTGATGGTTGCCGAGTCTGCTACATCCGGATGAGATGGAGAACATGCAGAATATCCTAGTGTAAGGATACTACCCATTACAATCCTCCTTAATACTTTTATAGATTGTCTTTTATTCATTGTTTCTATTTTTATTTATTTTCACAAATTAATTCACAACAATTTCTTACCTCCCCCAAATAGGGAAACAAAAGACAAAAAATCTATTTATATGCTTCATTCTGAATATATAATCCATCTTTCACTTTCATTTGCGCCTCAGGTATAGGATATATATACATATTATCCTGCACATTCTGCACTAAAGCCAAAATATCAGGGTTTACTAAGCCTGTTTCTTCATCTGTTGCATAACGAATATACATATCACGTATAGCCTGCAAATTATTATGACGGACTAAATCATGCCAACGTATACCTTCAAAAGCAAGTTCAAGCCTACGCTCCCTATCTACATATTTTTGGAACTCATCATCGGAACAAGAAGGAATCGGATCCATACCGGCTCTTGTACGAATTCTATTTACCATATCCAGTCCTTCTGTAGTAGGACCCACAATTTCAGCGTACATCAACATCACATCTTCCAAACGAATTATAGGATGATTTATAGGCCAGTCATTATAATCCACTATAGAATTATCAATATCACTATACCCTAATTGATTCCTTTTCATTTTATGCTCCAAGAACTTGACATAAAAGTCATCACCTGTATATTTTATAGGTGTCGCTCCATCTGTATTTACAAACTTTGTGGTATCAATGGTAGCCAGACAACGTGCATCCATTTCGCCATTATATGTTTTTTGAAACTCCTTGCTCAATTGACGTTCACAATAAAGGTGATTACCAAAGATTCTCACAATAGTATAGGCTGAATAGAGTCCGGGACAAGATTCAAAGACCATCCGATTGCCTAAACCCAAGCCTCCATTTTGATATTGTATTTCAAATATATGATATTTATTATCATTATCACTAATCCATATACGTTTCCATTCTTCACTCGTCTTCGCCCAATACTTATTATTAGCTTCAGCATAATCTATCACCTCTTTTAATAAAGACTTTGCTAAATCTTTCTTCGAAACATCATTTAACGGGAAGCCGGCCATCGTCAAATAAACCCGTCCTAATAAGGCTTTAGCAGCAATCTGGGTAGCATGTCCTTCCACGTTCTTTCCAAGATAATTTTTCGGAGTATTATTCAAATTAACACAAGCAAACTCCAAATCAGGGATAATGACTTGTTCATAAACATCCACCGCTTCGGATTGAAGCAAACTGAGCGCCTCTGCCTGAGATATAGTTTTAGTAACAATAGGAATACGTCCAAAATAACGGACCAAATCAAAATAAGCCAAGGCCCGGAGGAAATGAGCCTCGCCTATATATTGTTTTTTAATATCCCCGTTGGCAAATTCTATATTTTCTACCTTTTCCAAAAAAGTATTAGCATGAGAAACCAGTTTATAATAATCATTCCAAGCATTACTCAATATGGATAAATTCGCAATATTCTTTTCAAATTTACCAATAGAAGAAAAATCACGTTGTGCCCCATCATTCTCTTTATACGTATTATCAGAACGAACTTCAGACAACATCAAAGAATACAAAGACATAGGAAGAAGGTCATGATACAAACCTGTCAAAGCCTGATCAGCCTGACCTTCTGTCTTATAAAAAGTATCCGTAGTTTGTGTATTTCTAGAATCGACATCCAAAAAATCACTACAGGAAGCAAACAACAAAGTTGCTACCAATGAAAGCCCTAATATATATTTACTTATTTTCATAATAGTTTCTGTTTTTCATATTAAAAAGTTAAGTTTACACCTAAAGAGAAAGTTCTGGCCTGTGGATAAGCACCATAATCATAATCACCACCCGAACCTCCATTATTAGACTCCGGAGAATAACCGCCATCATATTTATCCCACATATACACATTCTCAATAGAAGCATAGACACGAGCATAACTAATATATTTACGAACAGGAATCTGATAACCGATTGTAATGTTCTTAATTTTAATGAAATCTGAATCATATAGCCAACGTGTATCATAAAGGCTACTAGTAGTCGAACTGAAAATGCTTGGTGTAGAACCATCTCCCGGTTCTTCTTCCGAACGCCACATATTTCTCCAATGTCCCAAAGCATTAGAACCAACTCCCATTCCCGGACGATCAATGGCACGACCTATCAGACCATATACCTTACCTCCCATCTGCCCTGTCACCAACACAGACAAATCAAAGTTTTTGTACCTAAACGTATTTGTCATACCGAAAGTGAAATCGGGAGAAGGATGACCTACATACGTTCTATCTCGTTCATCAATAATTCCATTTTTATCGACATCCTCATAACGGACATCTCCCACCTTTTGCCCTTTCATCTTCGCTATATCAGGATCATCTATTTCCGATTGCTTCTGATAAACGCCAATAGCTTTATACATATAAAACTCTTTTAATGATTTTCCCACTTGCAGAACTTGAGTATTGGAATATCCGGTATATACAGTAGCATTATCAGCACCTAAACTTATAATTTCATTTTTATTCAAACCGAAATTCAAAGAGGTAGACCAATTAAAACGTCCTACAATATTTTGAGTAGAAAGTTCAACTTCAAATCCCTTATTCTCCAAACTGCCAATGTTCCCCCATGCCGTCGAATAACCTAACAAAGAAGGCACAGCCACTTTATACAATAAATCTTTTGTACGTTTTACATAATAATCCGCAGATAGATAAATACGATTATCAAACATTCCCATATCAAAAGCTACATTCCAACTATGTGTTTTCTCCCAGCCTAAATCCGGATTTGATACTGATGAAGGAGAGAAACCAGAATGCAGAGAACCATTAAATGCATAATTAGCATTTGACAATGCACTAAGAGCGGCATTTGACGGTATGGAGTTATTACCATTCATACCCCAGCTTCCACGAAGTTTTAAAGAATTAACTATGAAATTGTCCGACCAAAACGCCTCATTAGAGATACGCCATGCAGCAGAAATAGCAGGGAACCAACCCCAACGACTATTCTTTCCAAACTTAGAAGATCCATCACGGCGCAAACTTGCTGTTAACAAATAACGATCAGCATAATCATATTGAACACGTCCAAAATAAGACAACAAACGAACAGGAGTAGTCAAATCCGCCTTGGCACCGCTTATCGTAGCAAATGACATATCAAACACCTCCAATGAATTATTAGGAAATTGCTTTGCTTTCAACGAAGAAGAGGAACCTTTGGACTCTTCCATAGAATATCCTAACATAGCTCCTATTGTGTGCTTTCCAAATTCGCGATTATAATGTAACAGAGCCTGAAGCATGATATCATTACTCCTATCGTTGCTTCTGGAAGCTGTGGTAGACAACCCCTCTCCTTGGTTCCAAGTCTTTGTCACAGAACTTGGAACAAAAGAACGGTTTTCTTTATTGAAATAATTCCACGCACCAGTTATTTCAGCTTTAAACCCTTGTCCCAAATCTGCCTGAAGATAAGCGGAAGCATTAATACGGACAATATCTGTAGCATTCGTTGACTCTTCCATATAAGCTATAGGACTGACCGCCCCACCTGCCCACATATATCTTTCATAAGGTTCAGCACCAGTATATAAACCCGCTTCAGGCTCAGCAACAGGTGTTGCCGACAAAACAATATGTGACTGCGAATCCTTTCCATCCACACGCCCCCCATTAGACCAAGATACAGACGGTGCAATATTCAAACCTATTTTTATACGATCTGATACTTGAGATTCAATATTGGTACGTAAGTTCAAACGACTATAATCCGTACCCGTAGCGATTCCTTCCTGGTCCAAATAACCTACAGAAAAACGATAATTAGTTTTCTGGGTACCACCAGATACTGATACTTGATAATCCTGCATCAAAGCAGTACGGTAAAATTCATCTTGCCAGTCAATCAGTTTCAATCCACCATAATTGGCTTCAGTCCATCTAGGATCAAGCATATAACTGTAATTAACACCACCGATAATGGCCTTACGCGTATCCCAATCATCATTTATAGTAGCCCCTTGAGCCGCATATTTTTGAACGTATGACGTATTATTATAATAAGTCTTGGCTTCAATCCATTCTTCTGCAGACAGAAGGTCCATTTTACGCTCTAATTGCTGGAGACCTACATTAGCTGAGAACTCAACCTTGATTTTTCCTTCTTTCCCTTTCTTTGTTGTAACCAAAACAACTCCATTAGCTCCACGAGAACCATAAATAGCAGATGATGACGCATCCTTCAAGACTTCTATAGATTCAATATCGCTAGGATTCAAACTATTAAGATTATCAACAGGAATACCATCAACTACATAAAGCGGGTCTGAATCTGCATTAATAGAAGCTGCACCACGTACACGGATTTGAATATCCTTTCCCGGTTCGCCAGATGTAGTACGAATTTCCACACCTGCCATCTGACCTTGCAAAGCCGAAGAAACATCAGAGATGGGCCGGTCACCCAGTTTCTCTGCATTCACTTTAGCAATAGCTCCCGTCACACTCCCTTTTTTCTGCACCCCATAACCAATAGCCACAACCTCATCAAGAACTACCGATGATTCTTTCAAAGTAATCTTTATTATATTACTCTGAGGTATAACAACGGAAGTCGTTTCATAACCAATAAAAGATATCTCCAAAAATTTAGCATCATCAGAAACCGACAAGGAAAAATTTCCATCTATATCGGTTATAGTACCATTAGCAGTACCCTTGACCATTACATTAGCACCAATAATGGCTTCTCCCATAGGATCCAATACGGTTCCTTTTACTGTTCTGTCTTGTGCAAAAGTTCCTAATGTGAACATTACGCACAAAAGAAATAAAAATGCCCATTTAGACAGCATACAACAGACATTCTTCTGATTCTCATTGTTCTTCATTGTACAAAAAATTAAAGTTTAAATATAATTTGTCTTTAAATTAACTCCTTTTTTATGATAGTTGCCTTATTATCCTCATACTCCAAGGTAAAGAGCATCAGTCTTTAAAAACGGCATGTAAAAGTATAGCCTAAAGGAGAATGACGCAATGGAGAAAATCACATAAAACAGCATAAAAACATGGAATTTTTCATGTTTATATGGATAAAATACCATCAACAGCCGATACATTTAAAAACAATGTACTTTTCCCGATAAAACCAATATATGTCCCGTTGGTATTTTAAGCATTAATTACCTTACATATACAGATGTAATGCGGAATGCAAGCTGAACAAATGCCGAAGGTTACCTTATAAATCCACCGTCCAACGGGTGCCGGACGGTTCTCCAACGTGAGACGAACGCATTTCCTACAGACGCTAAACACATTTTTAACGCATGTTGAAAATGTGCTTTTTCATCGTGAGGTATATCCTGATCATAATATTCACATAAAAAAATAACGGCTATCTATCACAGACAACCGTTATCACATACTTTCTCACTTTTGTTTAACTTTATATCAGAGATACCTATTGAAAACTATAACATGGAAAATCCTCCACCGGTTCAAAAAACAATCTAGCGAACTGCCTTCAACATAATACTGAACTCGCCAACAAACGGCTTTCCTGTATCTGTACGAAGTTGGGGAACAGATTCCTCAGCACGACGTCCTTTCTCCGGACGGCCGAATACTCCTGATAAAATATAAGTTCTTTCCGGGCACATTGCGTCATTCTCCATATAACCGGAGTTTGAAACATGTATGGTTCCTTCAGCTCCGGCACGTTCCATCCAACGCATCGCTTTTATTCCCGTCACATCCGAACTTCCCGCTGTTCCTCCCCATACGCCCAATATGGGAGCAGCTTGCTTATTAGGATAAGCATCATACGGGCCCAATCCCAGCCAATGTACCTGATCAAGTCCGGATACAGACTGCATGGACATACCGACAATAGGCAACCAAGGTACAGCCACTTTAGTAAGAATCTGATAATAAACGTTCAAGCGTCCATCCACTCCTATTGAATAACGATAAGTCACTGTAAAATGATTCTCCTGATCCACCCTATAATCCACAGTAGTACGGATAACCGCATTGGTCGGTGTCTTCTCCACCTTCCATGCTGTTACCGATGACGTATAATGAGTAAGATCGACAGCCTTACGAAGATTTTCCTTACCAAATCCGGAAGTCTCACCTTGATTTAATTTACGCCAGATAGCCGGATACAAGTCTTTTATCAACTGCTTTCCCTTTAGCTCCGCAGACACCAATTGTCCATTCTTCGGACTAAACACATAGCGGATATCACCAGCCTCAATGGTAACCTTATCCGTTTCAGTAACCAAAAGTTCACGACAAACAGGAACAGACACCGGTTGTTCTGTCTGAGGACAAAGTTCAACAGCCCTGCGAGTGATCTCTGTTCCTTTTTCATCCGTAAATATAAACCACACATAATACGTTTTTCCCGGATGAACAGTCACTAGTTTTTCTACCGGCAATTTAAAGTCCGACACTGTATGGGGATAGCCATACATGGAATCAGTGCCCGAATATAATACATTCTCATCTTCCCATACAGACCAAGCCATCTTTACAGAACTAAGATTCGTAAAATCAAAATCATTCTGGATAGGAATACGTACCGAATCCTGACCGGGTACAAATGAAATCCTGTCCACAGCAGGGTAAACCGGAGCATAGACGGCCTTCGTCTCCCAATAGTCACGAGTGAAATTACGATAAGAATCCACAATACCATCCCAACCGGCTGTATTAATTCTTAAGTATTCATCTTCACTCAAATCTTTCTCTTTCTTCCGGACAGGAGTCTTAACCCCTTGATCCGCCCACATCCATACAGCTGCCCCGGCTCCGGCAGGATGTTTAGTCAATGCCTTCCAACGTGCTTCCAACCCTCCAAACGCATCATTGCCATAAGCATGTGTGTATTCAGTCGAGATAACAGGACGTCCGGAATGTCCGGCAAGCCGGTCATATTCCTGCGGGTTCCAGTAATGAGGAGCAAGAATATCCACTTCTTTAGGGAGCCATTCTTCAGGACGCCAAGGCAACAGTACCGGACGAGTGGGATCAAGTGCCTTGACCAATTTTACAGAAACCATGTGCAGAGAGGTCAAAGGATCTTCGTTACCTATTGACCAATAAATAATAGACGGCTTGTTTATATCCCGGACAATCGTTTCATACGAACGTTGCAGAACCGCCCCCGAAAAAGAAGGATCGTACATCAGGTCTCCAGCTCCCCCTAGCGTCACTTCATTGCCCACGTACATTCCCATTGAATCACATAGTTCAATAAACCCTTCGGCTGGTGTGTAATGCGAGAGACGAAGATAATTGATATTGGCAGCCTTCATCAGCGTGAGATCCTCCAACCACTGCTTACGGGTAGTGGCACGACCTACATCCGGATGTTCATCATGCCTGTTCACCCCACGAAGTTTAACTGCCTGTCCGTTAATTCTGAAAACTCCTCCATCAGTGGAAATCTGACGGAAACCGACACGTTCCATACGTGTATGTGTTACTACCTCTTTTTCTAAAAGTTCCACTTTCAGACTATACAAATAAGGAGTTTCGGCAGTCCACTGGTGCGGAGCCTCAACCGGCAGGCTCAGACAAATCTCCCGATCCGTCGAAACGTGGGCAGGTACAGTCATTTGTCTTTGCGCCACCTCTTTGCCTTCTTTGTCGGTGAGTGTGAAACATAGCTTATAAAGCTCGCCGAGACTAGGATAGTTTCCGGGCAATGTATTCTTATGCTTATCACTGATCATCACCCGTATGTCCAGATTCGCATCTTGAAACAAATGGTCAAAGGTTGTCTGTACCACCACATCATCAATCCATCGTTTGGCCGGCATAGCCTCCAAAGTTACATCTCTGTAAATACCTCCCCAAGTCCAGTCATCACAAACATCAAACTTATACTCACGGGTGATCTGCCTTACCCTGACAGCCAGTTTGTTAGGCTCATCCACTTTCAGTTTATTCGTCACATCAAAAGCAAAAGAAGTATATCCGCAATCATGACGCCCCAGTTCGTTCCCGTTAAGCCAAACTTCGGCCGATGACCATACCCCACCGAAATGTAACAAGATACGTTTGTCTTTCCAATCCTGAGGAATTGTAAACTCCCGCACATAAAATCCCTCACCGGCTTGATTATCCTTGAATCCTCTATAAACCGGTTCTTCATATCCCAACAAGGCCCAATTGGATGGAACAGGAGTTGACTTAAATTTGCTTTTAGCAAAATCAGGCGTATAAAACCTTTCCAAACGGTCCGCCTCCTTTTGATTGGCGGCAAATGCAAACTGCCATGTACCGCTTAAATTAATCTGTTCCTGAGCCAGCACCCCCAAGCTGCTCAATGACAGAAACGATGAAATAAAAATAGTACGTAAATTCATAAAGTATAATATTTTAGTGTTTTGTTTATGATCTGCCAATTAAAGTTCCGCAATTTATTCCATGCAAAAGTAGAGGGGGATTCCATATTACACAATAGCTATTCTATTGACATACAAACATAAAGCATGGAGATTTTTCCTTTAATATGGAAAAATCTCCATGCTCTTTAAAATCAGGCAAACCAGCCAATGAAAAGTAAGCTATCTTCATAGGCCAAGCAAGTTAAGTTACTTCGGCATTTAAGTTGACTTACTTGGGCAAATAAGTTAAGTTACTTTTCTTTTCATAGACAACTATCCTTTTCTCAAAGCCTTATCCGCCCCTACATCAACACCTTTCCATGCCTTCAGGTTAGTCCATTCACTATAAGGCTCAGTCCAGAAAGGATGATTTGCCGGAAGTCCCAATGGCAAAAAAGCCGCTGTACACAAATACAGACTCCCTGTATTTATATAAGGTTCGGACATATTTATCTGACTTCCTGCAAAGCCAATTTTCAACCACCCGTTTTCATCAAAAGTACCGGGCATGGATATCTGCCTCTGCATAACAGCTGTCAAGGCAGAACGGATCTGTCCCTTGGAAAGAGGTTGAGGAAGCTTGTCCAACAAAGCAATTTGAGAAAGCGCATGAAAAGCGCCAAAACGATACACGATAGAACGGCCTACTACAGGATAAGTGGCTTCCGGAGAGATCATCCGTTCAAGCTGGGCAGCCATTCGTTGTTGACGAACCAATTGGCGTTCCAAGAACTCGGCACGTTCCAATCCATGCTTTTTCATGACAGACAATACATCCGTCAACATCGGATGGATGACCAAACTGTTATAGTAATCCAGATGCAATTCTGCCCCATCTCCATACCAGGCATCTCCTTTATACCATTCATCAATGAAACGGTTTACACCATAATATAATCTCTGAGTATCATATTCCCCCGTAAATTCCAACAAGGCCGCTTCTACCATCGAAGCGAAAAGCAGCCAATTACTCTCATTAGGCTTTATGCCACGCGTTCTTTTCAACTCATACACCAGTTTTTTTTGAGTATCCGCATCCAGATTTCCCCAAAGTTGTCCGGGAGCCCTCAACAAACCTTGTACAAGAAAAGCCGCATCGACCAAAGGCTGGGCATGACGGTTATCAAACATCAAATAATCAGCTGATTGCGGATCGACAGCCTGTTTCAGTCCTTTAACCACCAGTTGAATATACCTTTCTCTTAACTTTCCTTCCTGAGTGTCATCAGGTCCCAGTTCCAGCCAGGGAGCAATGCCGCAAACGGTTCTTCCTACCGCTTCCAGATAGGAAACACTTCTACGTAAAGGTTCATTGGACAGTGACTCAAACGGCATATTCCTTTTCAATGTGCCCTGACTGAGATTGACCAACACAGGATCAGCAATTTTCGTTAAAGTCTGCACCCAGTACATACGATCCTCACTACCTGTGGGCTGGGCATACAACTTTCCACACAGGATCATAAAACAAAAAGCGATTAACAAACAATTCCTAGTTCTCATTCTATATTTTTTTAGCACCTACTCGTTCCGCGAGCTGCTCGCGCGCATCCGCGCGGTCCTGCGGCGCAACCAGGGCGCGGTCGAGGCCAGCGGTGCGGTCGACGACGACATCCCGCTGGTGTGCGGCGACATCTCCATGCAGGTCGGCCAGCATCAGGTCACCGTGCGCGGCGAAAGCGTGTTCTTCCCGCTCAAGGAATTCGAACTGCTCGAATACCTCATGCAGAACAAGGGGCGCGTGATGACCCGACACCAGCTCATCGACCGCATCTGGGGCTCCGATTACGTCGGCGACACGAAGACCCTCGACGTGCACGTCAAGCGCGTGCGCTCCAAGATCGAGGAGGATCCGGCCCATCCCCGGTACCTGACCACCGTGCGCGGCCTCGGCTACAAGATCGACAGCCCGCAGCAGTGACCGGCCCGCACCCGGTATAAAGCGCCCTCGCCCCGCCTGAACCCCCCGGTGCAGGCGGGCCGAACCATATCCCGCAAACCGCGCATTCCAACTACGTGGCAAGGTCGGCAACTATTCATCTTCTGTTTACCGATTTTGTCTTCCGACCCCTCGAACAGCCCATAGGCTTGTAACTGTCATGAAAAGGAATCGGCTCTGAATCGTATGA
>ENA-OPRT01000804-OPRT01000804.1-human-gut-metagenome-genome-assembly--contig:-NODE-804-length-14028-cov-3.467044_pt1 | contig 14028 bp, 13 predicted proteins | sample MGYA00241895_ERZ501884 | MGnify/ENA primary metagenome ERZ501884 (study PRJEB25962, sample SAMEA2042225) | human gut metagenome | biome: human gut; feature: human-associated habitat; material: faeces...
ATAAAGTAGATGACAGCTATTTTTGGGAGAGATATTATCGTTATTTAAAAGAACATTCACCGGTATAACAGATACGGGCCGTAAGCAAATGTCCGCCAACGCTTTTCATGTCCTCACCGTCAAGGTAAGCAAACATGGCATGAGCATGTGTATGCAGGCTGCCGTCTTTCATGGTCGTCACATTGCCGTTAAGCGATGTCATTTCCAACATTCCTTTTACAGGATGCCTGAGGTACTCATGTTCTTCTCCCACATACGTACCGACGACGACGTAATCACAGGCACCGATACCGCTGAACACGGCAGAGCCGATCTTTTCTTTTAAACATACGACCGCCAATGAAGCGATGATTTCGTCATCTTTATCAAGACGGATATAGATGCGGTTATCCGCTTTTCTGTACTCCATAGTTCAACCGTCTATCTGATAAAATTTGTAAATACCTTGGGCGGCGTTTCAGGAGCTTCGATACCTGCTTTCCTGCCCGCTTCGAGGCACTTCAAAAGCCATGCCATATTGGCGCCGAGGACATGCATGATCTGCAGGCCTTCCGCATCCTGTTTAACTTCTTCCGGTGAATTGCCGTGCACCATATTCCAATAATTCGACGAGACGATAAGTGTCTGATGGTATTCCAGGTATTTAAGCAGGACATCCAGTGTCGCCGTCGTACCGGCACGGCGAGCCGAAGCGACGGCTGCGGCCGGCTTATGCTTCAGATACGCCCCGCCGGCTGCCGAAAGTTTATCCAGGAATAAAACCATTTCGCCGGACGGGGAAGCCCAGTATACGGGCGATCCGATAACAAGGCCGTCGGCTTCTTTCAACTTTTCCGCGACAGATGCGACCGTATCTTCCGTCGGTACGGCATGAATCACTTCCGTGCCGATGCCGCGGCTGTTAAGTGCTGCCGCTACTTCCGTAAGCGCCGTATATGTGCAACCTTTTTCACGGCGGCTGCCGTTTAATAAAAGAACCTTCATCATAAGACCCCCTTACTTTTTTTAATTCTAAAGCGTACTCAAAATATAGCACGTCCGCGTCGCCTTGGCAAATAAAACGGAGAGGCTGCAGCCTCTCCGTTCACTCTTTATTTTGCGCCGTTCAAGGCTTCCATAAATTCTTTGCCGTATTGCACGCACGCTTTGCGCGCGTCTTCATCGGGAACCCACATAAGTCTCAAATCTTCTTTAATGACATCGAAACCGCTTGCAACGAGATGTTCATGAATCTGCTTCGGTGCATCGCCGCTCCAGCCGTAGCTGCCGAAAGCGGCGGCCTTCTTGTTCTTAAATTTAAGGCCCTTGATCATTTCCATAATACCGCCTATGGAATACATAAACCCGTAGTTAATGGTCGGTGAACCGACGAGAACGGCCCTGGATTTAAAGACTTCCGTGCAAATATCATTCTTGTCGAGCTTTGAAGAATTGCAAAGTTTAACAGTGACCGCAGGATCCGCTTCTCTGATGCCCGCCGCAATACATTCGGCCATGCGGCGGGTCGAATTCCATAAATAAGCGTAATCTGATTTTCCTGGTAATTGGCGGCCCATTGCTGATACTTCTCAACGATCTGCAGGGGATTATCGCGCCAAATAACACCGTGACTGGGACAAATCATCTTTACGGGTACGTTCATAGCGAGAATTTCTTTAATTTTCTTCGTTACCATGGGGCTGTACAGATTCAAAATGTTGGCATAATACTTCATGGCTTCGTGGTATAATTCGCCCTGATCGACTCTGTCATTGTAAAGAGCTTCACTTGCGTAATGCTGGCCGAACCCGTCGTTACTGAAAAGGATTTCCTCACCTGTCATGTACGTGAACATCGTATCGGGCCAGTGAAGCATAGGCGCTTCGATGAAAACGAGTTTGCTGTCGCCGAGATCAAGCGTATCTCCCGTATTGACGGTGACGAAGTTCCAATCCTTATGGTAATGGCCGCGGATAATCGCTTCGCCCTTTTTGGTACAGTAAATGGGCGTATCCGGAATCTCCTCCATCAAAAACGGCAGCGCCCCGCTGTGATCGCTTTCATTATGATTCATAACGATGTAATCGATCTCGTTCAAGTCAATTTCTTCTTTCAGGCTTTCTACGAATTCCCTGCCGTAAGGAGCCCAGACCGTATCCATGAGAACCGTTTTCTTATCACGAATCAAATAGGAATTATACGACGAACCGCGCTCCGTCGAATATTCCTTCCCGTGGAAATACACGAGTTCCCAGTCCACTTTACCGACCCAAGTAACCTTGTCCGTGATTTTCTTTGCCATACTGTTACCTCCTTTAAAAAAACTTACACCTGACACGCTTACAGTATACTCCCGATTCTTAGATTTGCACGTTGTTTTTATAACTGTTATAAAAAAATATAAAAAAGCCTGCGAAAATGTACCGCTCTCCTATCGTCAGTCTTTGATCTGACTTTTGGGAACGGTACATCTTGCAGGCTCTTTTTACCATTCTCTATACGGGTGTTCAAAGATATACCCTTGCCTGTACGCCGCCAGCAGGCATTTTAAGTCTTCAATTGTCTGTAATATTTTCTTGCCTGTATCCGTATCGCCGATCATGACGCGTTTCGGTTCCAATTCCACCTGGACCGAGTCGGAGAGGATATCCACATTGGAGGTAAGCACCGAATCCACATCCGTAAAAGGATAGTGAGATTTCAGACGAAGGCCGTGAGAATTGAAGATAAGCGTATACCCGGCAATTCCCGTCGAACCCTGATAGGCTCTGCAGAAACCGCCGTCAATGCAAATCCCCCTGCCGTCGGCACGGATAGGGCTCTCTCCTTTTTTCACCTTGACCGGCGTATGACCGTTAATAATATGCCCCTGCGGCGAATCGATGCCGAATTCATGAAGAATCCTCACACATTCCCGTTCCTGGCGATTAAAGGTATAGTACGGGTTCTGCGGCTCCTTCCAGGTCGATTCGTCGGCAATATAACTGCGTTCAAGCGTCTTTACGATGCGGCCAGACATGGGCGAATCGTAGCCGCACCAAAGGTACCACATATAGTCAAGACTGTATTCATCCCGTTTTTCAAAGGCCCGGCGGGCCAGGAGATCCATTTTATCCATAAGTCCCCTGCCCCTGTATTTCCCGCCTTCCAATTCCACTTCCGCAAAAGTCCCGTCTTCATTAAGGGGTATACCGCCGTGAAAGAGAAGGTTGCCGTTATAGGTCCGATAAACGGACCCGTGGCTGTAGAGAAAGCGTATATGCCGCTGAAGCCGTTCACTGCCGAGAAATTCCCGTCTGATTTCTTCCATCAGTTCCCGTTCGCCTTCGCTCAATTCATATGGGTTACGGCGATCGACTGTCGGGAAATCGCTCGTCGTCAATTCGTATGTACCGCTCGGCAGCGTCACCGTGCCGCCCTCAAAATCAAATTTTTTAAAAAGGAGACGATCCTCCATGCCGTATTCGGGATGGCGCATGATCGTCTGTCCTTCAAGCTTGCAAAGAATGACGTTAATCGCTTTGACCATGGGGTCAAGCCCGTCCTCTGCGGTATATGTTTCCAAGGCGAAGAGGGCCAGAGAACGCAAACTGATACCGTATCCGTTTTCAAGAATTTCCAGATTGTGATAGCGTACATTATTGCGCAGGACATTGATAATGCACGCTAAATCGCCGGCAGCCGCCCCCATCCAGAGAACATCGTGGTTCCCCCACTGAATATCAAGGGAATGGTGCCTCATGAGTTCATCCATGATTTTATCGGCATGGGCCCCGCGGTCATAAATATCGCCGATAATATGTAAATGGTCGACAGCCAGACGCTTGACGAGATCCGTCAGCGCGTAGACGAATTCACGGGCGCTGCCCGTTTCCAAAATAGTATCGATAATCTTGGAATGATAGACATGGCGGTTCTTGTCTTCGTCAGGCTGTGCATGGAGCAATTCATCAATGACAAAACGAAAACTTTCAGGCATGGCTTTGCGCACCTTTGAACGCGTATATTTGGACGAAAGAAGCTTTGCCAGGCGCAGAAGGTGATGCAGCGTCGTCCGCGCCCATTTATCATTGATCAGCCCCTTTTGTTCCATGAGGTTAAGCTTTTCTTTCGGGTAATAAATGAGTGTCAATAAGTCGTCGCGCTGTTCTTTTGACAACGAGTTGCTGAAAATCATCTCGACCTTTTCCCGGATGACGCCGGAACAATTATTGAGGATATGATAAAACGCTTCATATTCACCATGAAGATCGCTCATAAAATGTTCCGTCCCCTTCGGCAGGTTAACAATAGCCTGGAGATTGATAATTTCCGTATATGTCGCCGCCTGCGTCGGGTAATCCTTTGACAACAGTTCCAAATAGCGCAGATACTCTGCCGGGTACTCGCCTTCTCGCTTCATTATATGCACCACACTTTCCCTTCAAATCAGATTGCAACCTTTTCCGCCCATGCTTCTCCGCACTCCCCGTTACAGCTCCGCACAAGAGCGGGCCGCTTCAGTCCGGCAAAGGCACGCCGAGAGGGAGCCAAACATAAAAACACATCCTTTTCGCGCGAATTACGTTCTTTCATTATATCACAGATATATCGTTTTACATTGAAAAAATATGTAAAAAGACCGACGAGAGTTTCGTCGGTCTGTACGATTACTTACCCATATTTTTCATTACTTCCTGAAGTTCTTCAGGCGTCAGCATTTTCATCGCTTCCGTCATCATAGCCATTGCCTCCGGGGTCGGCCCGCCGCCGGCCGACTTGGCTTTCTTCATGGCTGTAATGATCTTGAGGACTTTTTCGCTCATCGCTTTGGTCTCGTCCCCGTCCTGTGCGGCCACTCCCTGAAGGGACATAGTTTCCTCTCCTTTAATAAGGTAATTTATACACTCTACCGTCGTCTGCGCCAGGTTGACCTGCCAGAACTCGCCGGCTTCGGTCAGTTCATACAGGACACCGTTAAAGCTGACAAAGCCCTGGTCCTGCCAGAGAGCGTAGAGCCATTTTAAATCGGTGAGACGTCCGTCCGCGGCAACCAATGCGTCCACGTTGAAGTACCCCTGTTCAAGCTGTTCCAATGTGCAATTGACGAGAGGCTGTACTTCCGACTGCTTAACGAGAGCCATAAAGGGTTTTTCGTGGCGTTCGACAGCCTGTGAATACGTATCGATCGTACGGTACAGCATAGTCGAGTACCCGTCTAAATGGCCGCCTGCACCGCTGCCGAAGGGAAACATGGTCACACCCCGTTTGGCAAGCGTATTATACAGGCTGCGCTCTCTGTTCGTCTGCGACCAGTGCGCGGCGCTGAGCCGTCTGAAACGGCGCTTGTTCAAATAATCCCGGGCAAAGGCGAACATTTTCGCCTGCTCTTTCGTCGTCGCGGCGGGCGGCAGGGCGCCGGCCGCAATGCGTTTGGACAGGTCGCTGTTATCAAAGACATTGAGCTGATACAAATCCGCTCCGTCAACACCCGATGCAATCAGGCAGTCAAGGTCTTCTTTCCAGATTTCGTGATCCTGTCCGGGCAGGCCGTAGATCAAATCAATTACAGTCACACACTGGTTGTATGCTTCAAGAGCCTTCAAGTTTTTCAGGACCGTCTCTTTATCGTCAAGACGGCCGACTTGACGCCGCACTTTGGTGTCAAAGGACTGAACGCCCAGAGACATGCGGTTGACACCGCCGGCCATCCAAACATCCATTTTCTCCGGAACGAGATCATGAATACGGCCTTCCAGGGTCAGCTCATAGTCATTTGCCAACGGTAAACAGGTACGGATCGTGGTCAAAAGCCGCTCCGCATTGGCCGGCGACAGGGATGTCGGCGTACCGCCGCCGATAAAAACGGAGTGAATGTGTCCGTCTTTCAGGCGAGGCGAAGCACTTTCCCGCTCCATATCCTGCACAAGGCGATCCACATACGCGTCTTCAACGAGCTGATCCGTACCGTTTTGAAAAAAGGCACAATACAGGCACTTCGTCTTACAAAAGGGAATATGGATATAAGCGGTCTGTGTCGGTTCTCCCGTCGGCGGCCGGGACATCAATTCATGCCATATCCCCTGCGCCTCTGCCGGACTTACGGGAGTCCCGTCTATGCCGGCATGAACGACACGTTTACGCGGAAACCCTTCAGTGAGCGGATCCGCGCCGACACGGCCGAACTGAAAATCACGCTGTTCCGCCGTCAGTTTCTGATATAATTCTGCCAGCCCCATACTACGCCTCTTTCGCTTTTTCCAACACGGTCACCGCAAAGGCTTCCGCCGCCGCCAGATCTGTCGCATCGGGATGCTTGGCGGCTTCGGCATGAAGAGCGTCCCGTTCGGGGCTCTTGCCGTGCGCAGAACCGGCAGGAAACGTCTTATACATCATTTCGATCAATTTAGGGTCAACGGCTCCCTGGCAGATAAAGGAACCCAAAACGGTCGCGCCGTCCGCTACCGCTTCCGCCCCTTTGGCCAAAGCCCCGGCGGCATGTTCTGAATTCGGATTGGCGCCGAGAGTGGCAAATACGCCTACTTTTACGGGTGGCAGGGACGCCATTACCTTTTTCGCTTCTTCATTGGCTTCACCTTTATCTACCCAAAACCCCGTAAAAATCAAATCATAGCCGGTTAAATCGGCGGGAATTTCTTTCATATCCACACAGGGCGTCCCCGCAGGCAGGCCTTTACATACGGCTTCGGCAACTTTTCTCGTGTTACCGGTACGCGAGGAATACAATACAATACATTTCATAATTCTCCTCCTTATCCGAAAGCTCGGTCGGTCCGTCCGTTCGTCAAAACAACAATATCCAACCTCTTGTCATCATAGCAAAGAACCGTTAATTCTTCTACTCCGTTCGGTTCATAAATGCTCCAATCGGACAAATATTTTTATCCGACCTCACCGTCTTTTAAAGAAAACCCTGAAAAGCTTCTTTTTCCTGTACGTGGATACAACCGGACAGCCGGCTCGACGGAACAAGTATACCAAATTCCCGGCGCCCCGCCAACCGCCTTTTCCGTAAAGTACGGCGTATGCTGAAAAAGACCGGGCCGTAAGGACGGGACTTAAATTGCCGGAAAATGAAGAACCGGACTTCTCCATGCGTAAACGCGAAGAAATCCGGTCCTTTACTCCTATAAAAGGCCGTAGTCAAAATGAAGTGAAGGCTTCAGCCCGCCACGGTCCCGTTTCAGTAGCTGCGGCGAAATTCACCGGGCAGCTGGCCGATAATTTTTTGAAACGCGACGGCAAATTTACTGCTGTTCTCATACCCCACACAATTGGCAATTTCCATAATACTGTCATCCGTATGCAGAAGCAGCTCTTTTGCTTTGACCATACGGTATTCCTTGACATATTGCGAAATAGTGCTGCCGTAAACGCCTTTAAAGCATTTCTTCAGAGTCGTCTGTGAAATACCGTGCTTTTTCGCAAGATGTTCGACCGTAAATCTGCGCGTCATATGAGCCGTAATTTCTTTTTGAACAGCCTTGACAATACTAACCTGCTGCAACGTAAGAGGCTCTCTTTTATCACGGGGAGGCTTTTCGATCGTACTGAGAAAAAGAAGAATTTCCAGGATCTTAATACGAAAATACTGTTTTTTTATGGTCTCGGGTACATGGTAAAGCTCATAAAACAGATGCTTTAACCCGGCATCTTCCTGCATAATCACGGAAAAGTCCCGCTGCCCGCAGAAACGCAGGCTCATGGCTTTCAGGTCAATCGCGTTTTTACCCAATTGTTTATCAAATACTTTCTGCGCCTGCGGCAGAGAAAGGAGGATCGTCACACCGTGGTAATGAGACAACGGGAATACGGCGTTATGACAATACGCGGAGTGTCTGCGCCAGCCGACGGACATATCCCCTTCACCCATGTACAAATATTCACCACTGTGAAAATTGCACTCAATACGCCCTTCTTCACAATGATTAATGGCAAAAACATCGGGCATCGGGTTAGCTTCGCACGACAGTTCAGGTTTGTGTATGTCCATATACATCAGCATAATGCCCGGATAAACAGTATACACCGTTAATTCGGCCCGGCCCGTTTCGTCCTCTATCCGGTAAGCCTGCCCGTCCGGGAGCATACCGGATTTCTGCATTTCTCTAATATTTTTCATATGTATGTCCTTTCCGCATACAGCTACATGACACCGTGTTACGTTGCGTTATATTCATACATACATTATGCCAATCTTGATAATTTATGTCAATGTTCAATTATATTTTCTTAAATTGTGCCATATATAATTCAAAATACATGCCTTTGCGGGCAATCAGATCTTCATGCCGTCCCGTTTCGGCAATCCGGCCCTCGTGGAGAACGACAATACGGTCGGCATTCCGTACCGACGCCAGGCGGTGGGCGATCATGACAACAGTACGCTTTGCCGTCAGGTCATTCAATTCTTCCAGCACCTGTTTTTCCGTTTCATTATCCATTGCCGCCGTCGCTTCATCGAGAATGAGGACAGGCGGGTTTTTCAGGAAAATTCGCGCCAGCGCCAGCCGTTGTTTTTGACCGCCCGACAACTTTATGCCCCGTTCACCGATAAAGCTGTCATAGCCGTCAGGGAGCTCACGGATAAATTGATCGGCTCTGGCCCGTTCGGCGGCACATACGACTTCTTCCATACCGGCATCGTTCTGCCCGATACGTATATTGTCGGCAACGGAATCCGAAAACAGATACGCCTCCTGCTGCACAATGCCGATATTGCGCCGCAGCGATTCCAGGGAATAGCGGCGAATATCCGTGCCGTCCAGAAGGATCCTGCCGCTCGTTACATCATAGAAACGCAGTAACAGAGAAGCTATACTGCTTTTTCCGGCGCCGGTGGCGCCGACAAGCGCCACCGTTTCGCCGCTCCGGATATGCAAATTGAAGTCATGCAGGACAGGCGTATCTCCATCATACGCAAAACAAACGTGCTCAAAACGGATATCCCCGCAAACGTCTTCCTTATTTAAAATAAGCTCTCCGTCGCGCACATCCGGCACGAGGGCCATTAATTCCTCATAGCGCCGGAATCCGGCCATGCTCCGCTGATACTGCTCCGTCAACACCGTAAGCTGCATGATCGGGCGAATAAAAAGCATAAGATACATAAGAAACGCCACGAGATCACTGATCGCGAGCAGGCCGTTCATAATGAGGACGCTGCCGATGACGATAATAGCCAAATTGATTGCATTGGAAAAAAATACGACCGTCCCCGATAAATAGGCCTGATAGCGAAATGTTTCCTGTTGTTCCCGGATCAGTTCAACCGCCGCTTCAGAGAAATTCCGCAACGCCTCCTTCTCACCGTTATAGGCCTTAACCACACGGATAGCTCCGAGGATTTCCGTGGTCACGCTGCTGAGGGTTCCCATGCGGCGGCGTGTTTCGGCAAAGGCATTTTTCATTTTGCGGTTGAGAAAAACCGTATCGGCCGTTTTCAGGGCGACGAGAAAAAGGACGCAGGCGGCTAAAACCCGATTGATGTAAAAGAGGAAGAACGCGCTCCCGCCCATCATAACGATACAGACCATAACGAGATTCGGCAGCTGAAAAACAATATTGCCTATCTCCGATATATCACCGGTAACGCGCGAGACAAGCTGCCCCGTTTTAGTGCCGTCGAAGAAAGCAAAATCAAGGCTTTCCAGATGACGGAAAAGAGAGCGGCGCAAATCGTTTTCTATATATACGCCCATATTACGGCCGCAGCGGTAAACCAGGTAGGTCACGACGAGACAGACGCAATACAGCGCAAAGAGAAGCCCCCCTTCCCGCCAAAGCCCGTCCATATCCCTTGCCGGCAGAACCGTTCCCAATATGTGCCGCACAATCATGGGAAAGGTGATTTCAACTCCTGCCGATATAAGAGAACCGGCGATGACAAAAACCAGCATCTTTTTGTAAGGCTTATAAAATTTCAACAGACTCATGTGTACGTACTCCCGAAAAAAGCGGCAGGCCACAGCCGCAGAAGGCCATAAAAACCCGTCGTTTTTCTTTATTTATGTATCACGCCGCGCAAAGACCAGATAATCCCCGTCCCGCCGATGTGCCGCAACGGCACGGGAAATATCGTCAGAAGCCGCATCATACTCGACGCAATTGACGAGCAAAATGTGTATGCCCGGCCGTAAATCCCGCAGCTTTTCCGGAACGCCGAGACCGCCTTCACTGTGGAACGCCCCCTGCACATGCAAGATAAGCGAAGACGGATGAGCCGCCGCATAATCGCCTATGCTTTCGGCCATCGTGTCATCTTTCAGGCACTGGGCCCGGAACATCGGGGCTATGCGCTCTTCCGGAACGGCCATGGCACCTTCTTTCAGGCTGCGCAGCGTAAGGGCAAACTTCTCCTTATATGCGGCCGAACCGTCCTTATGCACACGCGGCAGATACTGCCTGTCCGGCTCATCAATCTCCGAAAGTTTTCTGCCGTGCGCATAAGCGGCGGCAATCCGTCTGGGTATGTTGGCCACTATGACGGGAATTTTCTTCTCCTTCGCAAACATCACCAGCGGTCTGTATGCCGTATCATAATTCGGCCAGGGCCGGGACCGCTCCAGAAAAGTTTCTTCAGTTATCCGTCCTGCCAGAAAGTCGTCCGTCAGCACCTGTGTATCCCGCTCAAACATTTCCAGCGAAAGTACCGTCCGATCGCCGTAACGCGCATACAGGGACTGCAGCAGAGCAAGCTCCGCCGCATGCGCGGGCGTGCTGTCATGAAGTTCTCCGAAAAAGACGACGCCGCCCCCGCCGTTGCATGCCGCCGCTATATCAGCGGCAGTAACCGGCCGCCCCGTCGCCGTGTCCGCAATAATCGGCAGTGGTTCCGCCGCCGTACCGAAAACCGCGCTTCCCGGCTGCAGTAACATCCCTATGATCATTAAAAGGCGAATAAATTTCATATTACCATTTCCATTCCGCCCCGATACGCCACATGCGGCCGTCTATATACAGATCGTCAACCTTTTTATTGAAAATATTATCAATGCCGCCGTATACGGAAAAGGCTTCGTTCAAATGTTTATTAAAGGACAGATTTACCGTGTTATATGTATAGTCTTCCCCGTCATACCGGTAATCCTGGGCGAACTGGTCCCAGAGAACGGCGCTGAAGCCGGTGGCTTTATTTTTATCGTCATAAATGATCTGCAGCGTCGACGTATTCCTGGCGCGACCGTCCAGCCGTTCACGGCTGTTTTTATCAACGGCATCCAGCCAATTATACGTTGCCTTTACGGTCCAGCGCTTGCCGAAATGCTTGCCTATTTCCGCTTCGACACCGTTAATCTGCGCATCGTCGACGTTTACATAATGATACACCGCTCCGGTTGAGCCGGGAACACGTTCGGTCGTAATCAAATTGGAAACATTATTATTGAAATAGGTGACCTTGCCGAACCAATCGCCCTTATCGCCTTCCACGCTGAAATCAAAACTGCGTGATTTTTCCGGATCCAAATCGGGATTGCCGTAAATATTCACGGTCGTCACGCCCATGGCGCGATGCATGCGCATATACAACTCCGTAATGGTGGGAGCCTTGTAACCTAACCCGTAATTTGCCTTAAAGCGCCAATTCGCATTGAAATTATAGGTCAGCCCTACTTTAGGCGTCACTTCCGAACCGAACTGGCTGTTATGTTCGAAACGGAGAGACGGGATGAAATAAAGCTTGTCGTTTACCTGCCACTGATCCTGCACATATGCGGCATATGAATTAATATGATGGGATTTTATACTCTTTGTCATGCCCGATAAAGAATCACCCAGCCGGGTGCCGGCATATTTGACGGTCCTGTATTCACCGCCGAAGGTCAGATTATGCTTGTCGCCGATATATACCGTATCCTGCGCTTCCGTCACCCAGGTGCTGTATTTGGCCGAGTCCATGTCCTCTTTCGGGTACTGCAGATTATAATTTATCGGCCCCATCGGGGTCATGACCGGACCGGCGGGAAGCACCCGTTCATTGAACAGATGGGAATATTTTTTCAATTCATTGTAATACGAGCGTACTTTGTATTCATTTCGCTTTGTCTTGCCCGAATATTCTACGCTGAAACCGCGCTGTTCGTTATCATACCATTCTTTCTTATTTTTATTCGTAAATACCCAGGCCACCGGCGGGAACGACCCCGTAAAAATACGCGACCGCGTATCGGGAAAATCGGAACGGAAGTTTTCCTTGCCGTAATCGATATCAAACCGGAGCTTATTCTTATTCGCGTTTTCAAAATCGTATTCCGAAGCTAAATGAAAGAGCTTCCGCATGCCGTACATGGAACGAGTATATCCGTCCGTTACGGAGCTTACGGCATGTGTCATAGGATTAAATGTCTCCGTATAGGAATACCGGTTATACGGACGGTTTCTTTCCAGGCGTCCGTCAATACTCGTCGTCCATCGGCCGTGCCTGCCGAAGTTGAAGTTAAAATATGCCGACGTATTGGTTGTGCCCGTAGACACGCCGACCGTACCGCCGGCCTCTTGCGGTACTTTGGTAATAATATTAATGACCCCGCCCATGGCATCGGATCCGTAAAGAGAACTTGAAGGGCCGCGAACGATTTCAATACGTTCGATATCATTTACATTCAGCCGCCGCAGCGCGTAAACATTCGTCGTATTGCTCGCATCTTCACCGGCGTACCGCTTCCCGTCCACCAGAATAAGGGTATGGTTGGTACTCATCCCGCGAATCCGCACGGCGTTCCCCGTCATTCCGGCCTTGGACAGATCCAGATTATGGGCCAGAGCCAGAGCCGTCAGCACGTTATCGGCCCCCATCCGCTTAATGTCTTCCGCCGTAATGACTTCCGCCGCCTGAGGCTCTGTCTTTATCAATTCTTTCGTACGCGACGCCGTAACAAGAATCTCCCCTGTATAGATATTATCTTTTTCAGCATCGTCCGCCGCCATAGCCGTCGCTGCCGTCACGGACACCGTCAATGCGGTTATAACGGCCAATCGTAATGTTCTTTTCATTTTTCGCCCTCCTTAATTATATTTTTATGTAAACACGGGAAACAGACCGGATAGGTCCGCCCCTCTTCGGTTATCTGCGTAAGCGACACATTGACATCATACAAATTCTCCAACACGGGCTGACAAAACACCTCTTCTACCGGCCCGTCCGCCACGATCCGCCCTTTTTTGACGGCAATGAGCCGATGGCTGAAGCGGGCCGCATAATTCAAATCATGCATGACCATGATAATGGTTATCCCCGTTTTTTCATAAAGCCGCGTAATCAGTTCCATAAGCTCCAACTGGTAATGAATATCCAGAAAAGTCGTCGGTTCATCAAGCAGCAGGATTTTCGGTTCCTGCGCCAGGGCCATCGCCAGCCAGGCACGTTGCCGTTCACCGCCGGAAAGGGCGCCGATACGTTTATGCCGCATTTCGGCCATACCCGTTGCCGCCAACGCCTTATCAATTACCCTGCCGTCTTCTTCGGACAATTGAGAAAAAGCCGACTGGTAGGGAATACGGCCGCAGCTCGCCAAATCCCGCACGGTCATATCACCGGGCGCCTGTGCCGACTGGGGCAGAACGGATACGCGTTTGGCGACCGCTTCGGACGGCAACGACCTCATATCCTTACCGCTCAGATAGACAACGCCCTTTCCGGGTGCCAATAACCGTCCCAACGCCTTTAAAAGGGTCGATTTTCCCGAGCCGTTGGGCCCGATGATGGAAACGATTTCAGGCTTCATAAAAGAAGCGCTTATATCTTTTGTAATAACGGTCTTGCCGTACTGCAGGCGGGCATGTTTGATTTCCAGTGTTTCACTCATGTGCGCATCCTCCGTTTCAAAAGATAAAGGAAGAAAGGCGCTCCCAGGAAAGACAGAAAAATGCCGACAGGAACTTCCACGGGACTGAAAACGGTACGCGCCGTCATGTCGGCCAGAACAACCAGGACCGCGCCGAACAGCCCCGCCGCAGGCAGGAGAAACTCAAAATCCGAACCGACAATAAGACGCATAATATGCGGCATAAATGTAACGCCCGCAACATTTTATATCTTGTGCGTACCTT
>ENA-OPRT01000812-OPRT01000812.1-human-gut-metagenome-genome-assembly--contig:-NODE-812-length-13957-cov-9.476622_pt1 | contig 13957 bp, 15 predicted proteins | sample MGYA00241895_ERZ501884 | MGnify/ENA primary metagenome ERZ501884 (study PRJEB25962, sample SAMEA2042225) | human gut metagenome | biome: human gut; feature: human-associated habitat; material: faeces...
CTTCTGGGACTTTCTCTTTCTGTAGAATGTTCATTGACATTATACAGAGCAAGTCCCTGACATTCAAGCAGAGCAGTATGGATGACAAATCAGCTTAGCAACAACAACTTTCTTACATAAAGCAGATAGCAACGAGCCCTTACACTTTATTGGCTTTGGCAGCACACTTGAATTTGACTTAAATTAAATAACCTGAAGCAAAATCCTTTAAATCTCATTTTCAAGATTTAAAGGATTTTTTGTATATTAGTTTCCATTTCTTCAATTGTATACGATCCATGATGATTACGCGATAATGACCATGGTGGAGGCGGGATTGGGGATCAGTATTTTGGCAGAACTGATCCTTCACCGGACCAATTACCGGATCGCCCTGCGGCCGACAGACCCGCCCATTTACCGCACCATCGCCATCGGATACAAGGACGTCCACAGCCTTCCCATCGCCAGCAAACGGTTTATCGAATATTTGCAGGCACATATTCATGAGCTTCCTTAAAAACAGGGGCAGCACACCCGCTGCCCCTGCTTTCACTCAAGATTCCCAATATTTTTCTATCCCTTTTTCCACATCTGTAATGCTATTATTATAATGATTTTGATTCAAAAATTCTTCCATAGACGGCTCGAATTTATCAAGCACAAACTCCTTTTCGCCCTCTCTCTGAGAATAAATCCGCACAGAAGAAACCGCATTGCCTGCGTCTGTCCCATATCCATTAATGATCAGAATATCATACCTGCCGTCCTCATCCACATCCCGAAATGCCACCGCCCGCACGTCCCAAAACGGCTGAGCAGTCACCGTATTTTCCGAATTATAGCCGGGGAACCGATATACCACTTCTCCATCCTTCAGCAGCATAAATTCCACATCTCCATCAGGATTTACAGACAAATCCGGGCGAAAGGTTGCAAAGGCTGCATTCTCCCATCCATCCAGCAAATACTGGTCAAAATACTGTTCCTCAATCAAGCGGGATGCCAATTGACTGTCATTAACCGGAACCCGCTGGAAGCTGGAAAAACCGATTTCCTTTGTCTCATTATACAGTCCATAAAAGGGAAGTTTGGTCGCATCCTCGCGCCAGCCAACCCACATCAGGAACTCCTCCGGCAGTTCTGCAACGGGTGTACCCGGAAGATAAATCAGAATATTTTCCGCGCCCGCCAGCCCGGAAGCCTCGCTGTATCGATATAAAATCCCGTCCTTGATCTCTTCCGTACCGGGTTCTTTTTCGTAATTCATCTCCGCGATTTTCATGGAATAGGTGTAGGCATTGACCTTCTCCGGCTCCGTAAACTGACCGCTGAAATCGCACCGATACTGTATACCATTGGGATAATTTTCGTTCAAAACGCCCATGTCGCTGTCGTAATATTCGCCGGAAAAACTGCCGTCTTCATGAATCTCCAACTCCGTCCTCCACGCGCCCGCGCCGCTGGAAAACCAGAACTGGAGATTGGAAAAATCCGCAAAGGAACAGGAGCTTTCCAATTGCTCCCAATACATGATTTCCTCGTCATATGGAGTGGTCAGATAAAGCACTCCTTCCTCCTCCACGGGCGTAATCACGAGCCGCTCCGGCGTACCTGCCGTATTCTCTCCAAACTCCTCTCCATAAGGCGTAATATCTGCCACCAACGTCCCGTCCTGCTCCGACACCGTGCCGCTGCCTCCATAATTAATCGCAATATAAAAGGAAAAACTGCCGTCCGTTCCGATCTCCATGCCGGAGCCGTAGTGGATGCCCGTTCCCCATATTTCCTGCAGAGAACCATATTGTTTCAGATGTTCCTCCGTTTTGTCAGCCAGCCGCCAACTGCTTCCCGCAAGTTGTTCCATCAGCCCGGAAGCTTCCGGAATCTGCGTCTCTGTCAGTCCCGCCTCGCTCGATTCCACATCATCATCCCCGGATTCCCCGTCCAGCACAATCTCAATGGGTTCCTCGACGCCGCCAATCACATCTATTTTTTCCATAGAACGCCCGCATTCGCTGCCCAAACCAACTGCCAAAACCAGCCCTGCCGCAGCCACAATCCATTGTTTTTTCTTCATCAAAAATCCCTCCCTCTGATACTGTTTACCTGATATCTACTTTCTCATAGACACTTTAAAATTTACCTTGTAGATTTATCTGCCCATTCTATTGCAATATAAGGTTCGCTAAAACATCTCCAATATACTCATCATAGCCTTTTTCAATATTTACAACGAACATTTTCTCATCTATTACCATTGCATAACAATCAAACCAATCATATTGCGAGCCTGGACAGTAGTATGTAAGAATTCCTCCTATTTCTTTCTCTGTAAATATTCCAGGATTGCTATTTATTACTGAATCTAATTGCTCATTTCCATTATTTGATGTGTATGTCGCCAATTTTACTTGAAATGTACCACCTCCATCCTCGCATTCATAGGTTACGGCTACGTAACTCTCCGCTACCGAAACATTATTATCTATCGCTGTGAACATGGCTGCATTTGAAGAAGTTGCGCTTTTACTCATTTACTACCCACACTATTTTGGCAACCCATTATGCCTAGTATGACTCTATTTTAATAAGTTTACATTATTATCCTGAAATGGTATAATACTTATAGACCATTTCAGGAGGTAAAATGATGCCAAAGAGTGCTACGCCTATTTTTCTTTCCAATGATGATAAGTCATATTTAAAGTCCATTCTACAGAAGGGGACTGTTGAAGCCAGAGTCCACAGGAGAGCCAAAATCCTCTTATTAAAATCAGATGGCATGGCAGATGAAGCCATTGCTGACAAACTCGATATTTCGAGACCGACGGTAAAGCTCTGCCTGAAAAAATATATGGAATCAGGCGTGAAAGCTGCCATGGAAGACAGTAAAGGCCGTGGCCGCAGGATTGAAATTACCGATGATGCAAAGGCATGGGTAATCAATATTGCCTGCCAAAAGCCTTCCGCATTCGGCCTCCCGGCAGAGTTATGGTATCCATTGAGCCTTACCCGCTACATCAATTCCGTTGCTGAACAGGAAGGATATCCCCGTATGGCGACAGCATCTGAGTTTTCTATCCGGAAGATACTTAGGAAAGCAATGCTTAATCCCCATAAGGTCACCTATTATTGTGAAAAACGGGATCCTGACTTTGAAAAGAAGATGCATGATGTGCTGGTCATTTACAAACAGGTTGAACTCCGCTTTGATGAAAATGGAAGTTTGATTCCGTTTGCCGGTGATGAAGAGCCGGTACATACATTATCCTATGATGAAAAGCCCGGGATCCAAGCGATTGCCACCACAACCGGGGACAGGCCCCCGGCTGCCAGTACGGAAAAAATGTCCACCGTACAGCGTGATTATGAGTATAAACGTCTGGGGACGCTCTCCCTATTGGCAGCGATTGACCTGTTGACCGGGGAAGCTATCCCACTGGTAAGCAATACTCATAAAAGCAGCGATTTTGTAACATTCCTTAAAATATTGGATGAGAAATACCCAAAAGGGGACAAAATACGGCTTATACTGGATAACCACTCCGCCCATACATCCAGGGAGACACAGGAATATCTGAATACAGTTCCTGGAAGGTTTGAATTTGTGTTCACACCCACACATGGCTCCTGGCTGAATATGGTGGAAGGCTTTTTCAGCAAAATGACCCGCCAGATGTTGTCCGGGATTCGTGTAGGCTCGAAAGAGGAACTAAAGGAACGGATTTTGAAATACTTTGAAGAAATCAATGAGGTTCCCGTCCCCTACAAATGGAAATACCGCTTGGACACGATTGATCTTTCGGAAGAGGATGTGGGCACAATCGTCTATGAAGTTGTAAATGCGAAAGCAGCAAGTCCTGAAAACCAAGGGAAACGTGCGCCCAAAGCACGGACACGTAAGCCAAGAAATCAGATTACTACCAATGCTTAAATTGTAAGCTTATTTAAATCGAGTTATACTAGTATGGCCCTTTTTTCAGGAAGACAAAACATTTTTATTTTTTTCATGCATCTTAAGCGGCATCATCAAGTGGTGGAGCATGATCTCATAAGCCTTTGCCTTATTGCCTGCTTTTAATGCCTTCAGATATTCCCGGTGTTCATTCATAGTCCCAGTAATACGTCCCTTCACGGCCAGTGCATCCAGAGAAGTCAGGCGTATCAGATACAGGAGCCGCTGGAAAATATGGTCGAACTCATCATTTTGCATATAGTTTACGAGAAGCAGATGAAACTGATGGTCGTAGTCAATAAAATCCTCCAAACAGTCCTCTTTATCAAACACTTCTTCCATATTTTTAAGCACAGCTTCCAAATCTTTTAAAAGCTGCCTTCCTCGTTCTGTATAAATCTGCGACGCGATCATATTGGTACAAAATCCCTCTATGGCGCATCGTATCTCTATACTGTCTTTCATATCCTTCTCATTTAACTGCCGTATCATAAATCCCTTGCTGGGAATAATGGTGATATAACCGTCCTGGCTCAAAGACTGCAACGCCTCTCTCATCGGTGTCCTGGAAATGCCGATTTGAGCAGACAGTTTTGTCTCAGAGTAAAGCACCCTTGGTTCCAGTTCCCCGGAAAGAATACTATTTTTTATGGAATCGTAGGCATGTAGCTGCAGCAGACTCTTTTCTTTCATAAAGTAACCATACTTTCTTTGCATATTTCTCATAGTAAATAACCATTTTATATTAAATCAAATTCAGGATTCTGTCAAGAAAATATCCCCTGTTCCTGATAGGCCCGTCTAAAAAAACTCATGCCAAATATATATCTGACGGACGCATCAAGGGCCATAAAAATTGCACAAAAATCTCGTTAAAAATTTGTCTATTATGCATCTTAAGTATCTCTTGACAGTATCCCGGTATCCCGGTATACTGTCAAGAGATAGAATCTAACAAAACAACACAAGCAAAGTCAAGGAGGAAAACAAATGTGCGTTTATGAAATAGGCAAGTTAAGAGTGGTTGATTTATCTAAGATCATCGATCCTGCGACCGAGACCAGAAGGTGTCATCTGTTCCGCTTTAATACAGGTGGTGCTATCCCGGATTTCCATACTAATATGGACCTGATGAGCCATCTGGGAACACACTGCGAGTGTCCTTACCATCATGATGATAACTGGCCATCCGCAGCTGATCTGCCTTTAACTACTTTTATGGGCCGTGCCGTATATGTGGATTTCAGGGAAACGGTTGCAAAAAGAGGCCACATTACCGCTGCTGACTTAGACCGTGAGGCAAAGAAAGTAAAGGAAGGCGACATTGTCATCATCGACTCTTCTTACAAGCTGGCACCATTTACCGCGGATACCAACACCGAGAAGGATCAGCGTCTTTTGATCAATGCAGAGAGCGCTCAGTGGTTTAGGGAGCACAAGGTAAAAGCAGTTGGTTTCGGTGACGGCGTTTCTATTGAAAACTGTAATGAAGATGTAAAGCCGTTCCACGATATCCTGATGGCTGAGAATATCGTATTCCTGGAAGTGTTAAAGAATCTGGAAGAGTTAAAAACAGATGTATTTTTCATGAGCTATTCTCCGCTTCCTATCAAGGGACTCGATTCCAGCCCTGTGCGTGCATACGCGATCGAGGGACTTACCGAGTTTTCTGAATAAATACCTGACGACAGATTGGGCAACCTTTCGTTGAGGGCTGCCCTTTTTAGCAAAGGAGACTTTATGAGAATTGCCGTAATCGGTGCAGGGGCTATGGGGTCCATTTATGGCGGACGCCTCTCACAGCACAACGAAGTGATCTTAGTAGATACAAACCAGGATATCGTAGAGCATATCAATAAAAACGGCCTGTTGATTGATGAAAATGGTACCACAGGCCGCTATCATCCCCATGCAGTCTGCCATACAGAAAAAGAACAGCCTGCTGATCTGGTCATTGTTTTCGTAAAAGCGCTTTTTTCCAGAAATGCCCTTGAACAGAATCGCTCTTTGATCGGACCGGATACCCGTCTGATGACCCTCCAAAATGGAGCAGGACACGAGGACCTTTTAAAAGAATTTGTCAGTGAAGACCACATTGTCATCGGAACTACCGAAGATAATGGAGCAGTCCTTGGTCCGGGACATGTCAGACGCGGAGGAACCGGCGTTACCAATCTCGGAATGTTGACAGAGAATGCCGGCCAGTTCTTAAACCATCTGAAAGAAGTATTTGATTCCTGCGGTTTTCAGATAAAAATACATGATAATATCCAAAAACTGATATGGAATAAGCTTTTTACCAATGTGTCCTTAAGCGCACTGACCGGAATCCTTCAGGTAGATATGGGATATATTGCTGCTGATGCCTACGCATGGAAGCTCTGCTGCCAGCTTATCCACGAAACCATTGAAGCTGCAGCTGCTGCCGGTCTTGTTTTTGACGAAGCAGCGGTGATCGAAAAAGTAAAGAACACTTCTATCCAGAATCCAAATGGTTGTACTTCTATCCGGGCTGACCTGCGGGATGGCAGACGTACAGAAGTAGACACCATCAGCGGCGCCGTTGTCCGCACAGCAAAAAAATATCATGTGGCAGTGCCTGGACATGAATTTGTAGTGACCATGATACATGCTATGGAAGGAAGAAACTAACAAAAGAGGGGAAATAAACTATGATCTTTTCATCTATCAAAAACCACGACGTATTTGAAACCTATCCAGACGCCATCAAAAAAGCTCTGGATTATCTGGCAAGCCACGATTTTGCAGCTATGGAACCTGGCGTATATGAAATCCAGGGGAAAGAGATCTATGCTCAGGTGTTTGACGCTGTCACCGTAGAGCCGGATACCAAAAAAGCGGAATCCCATGAAAAATATCTGGATGTGCAGTATCTTGTTTCCGGTAAGGAGCGTCTTGGCTTTACAAAAAACACTGGAGATTATCAGATTGCTGAGCATATCAAGGAACGTGACCTTATCTTCTATCAGTCTGTAGAAGATGAAGGATGGATTGAATCCCGTCCAGGTTGTTTTTGCATCTTCTTTCCTTCCGACATTCACCGTCCGGAGTGTATTTCCGGCGAATCCATGAAACTGCGTAAAGTAGTCGTTAAAGTAAGCGCAGCTCTTTTGTAGAAAGCGGCAGGAGGTATTCCGATATGTTTAAAAAAATCCTATTGGCTGCAGGACTTTTATGTCTTACAGGAATGTTATCTGCCTGCGGTGGACAAACAGAGCAGAAAGTGACCGAGATCCGAGTAGCTTTTAACCAAAATGAAAATCACCCTCAGTATCTTGCTATGAAGGATTTTGGTGAAAAATTTGAAAAAGCAACCAATGGCCGTTACCATATGACCATTTATCCAAACGGTGTTCTGGGAGAACAGGGCGCTATGGCAGAATTTATCCGTACCGGCGCCCTGCAGATGGCCATCGTTCCCGGCAGCGTTCCTGAAGGATATGATGCAGACTTTGCGATCGTAGGCGCGCCGTATCTTTATGATAACATTGACCATCTGGAGCATGCAGTTATGGGCGGAGTATTTGATGAGCTGTTTTCCTCTACGGATAAGTACAAATTCCGCGTCCTCACGGTGTACACCGCTGGCGAAAGAAATGTATACGCGAAAAAGCCTATCAATTCCGCCGATGATCTAAAGGGTATGATCATTCGTGTCAATGACAGCCCTACCTATGTAGAAATGACTAAGCTAATGGGCGGAAACGGAGCCGTTATGGCACAGTCAGAAGTTTACACCGCACTGCAGCAGGGCGTTATCGATGCTGCGGAAAACAGTGAGCTGGTTTACCGTGACTTTAAGAACTATGAGGTAGCGCCTTACTATGCCTACACCCGCCACATTGTTCACCCGGATGTCGTCCTTGCCAGCACAGATTTCTTAAATTCCATGAGTGACGGAGACAGAGCGATCTTTGATCAGCTGATAAAGGAATCTACCGAAAAAGAATTTACGCTTTTTAAGGAAGCCATTGAACAGGCAAAGAAAGATACGGAAGCTGCCGGCGCACAGTTCTGCTATCCTGATACAGAAGAATTAAGAGAACGCTGCATGCCGTTGCTTCAAAGGATTGCAGAACAATCTGATGTAACGAAAAAGATCTATGCAGATGTAACCGCACTGAGAGAGGGGGAGCAATCATGAAAACATTGAAACAGGGACTGGATCGTTTTCTGGCTACAGTCTGCATCATTGACTTTATTGGTATGGTGCTGCTGACTGTATATCAGGTTATCATGCGCTATGTGTTCAAAAGCCCCAGCAGTGTCAGTGAGGTGCTTGCCCGCTATTGCTTCGTGTGGCTCATCCTTCTGTCCGCTACCTGCGTATTCGGTCAGAGAGACCATATCTGCATCACCTTTTTAAAAGATAAGCTGACGGGAAGTGCAAGAAGAACGTTAGATATCATCAATGAAATCGTGATCATCATCTTTTCCGGCACCATTCTGGTATATGGCGGCATGGTCATCACTACCATGAATATGCTTCAATACGATTCTATCTTAAAAATCCCTACCGGAACCGTATACAGCATCATTCCCGTCTGCGGTGTACTGATCATCTTTTACAGTCTGTACAACCTGCGCGAGATTTTTACCAAAAAAGAAGGGGGAGTATAAATTATGTCTATTGCAGTTCAGGTAGCCATTGTCATGGTCATATTACTGGTCGTTATGCTTGCAGCGGGCATACCCATTGGAGTAGGAATCGGTCTTTCCTCTGCTGTTTCTATGATCTGTATGCTGCCAGGCAATGTTGCTTTTGCCACATCCGCCCAGAGAATTTTTGCAGGCTCTAACTCCTTTTCACTGATCGCCATCCCGTTTTTTATCCTTGCAGGAAATATCATGAATAACGGCGGCATTGCTCTGCGTCTTGTCAATTGTGCCAAAGTATTAGGCGGAAAAATGCCTGGTTCCCTGGCACAGGCCAACGTTATCGCAAACATGCTCTTTGGCGCTATCAGCGGTTCTGGCGCTGCCGCGGCGGCGGCTATCGGAAGTACCATGGGCCCTCTGGAGGAAAAAGAAGGTTACGGCAAAAATTATTCCGTTGCTGTCAATGTTGCCTCCGCTCCTGTAGGAATGCTCATTCCCCCAAGCAATACCATGATCGTATACTCTACGGTAGCCGGCAGTGTTTCCATTGCTGCCCTGTTCATGGCAGGCTATATTCCTGGTATCATCTGGGGTGCCGGCGTCATTATCTTAGCAACTACTGCAGCAAAACGATTAGGATACCGCAGCTCCAGCGAGCTGACCCTTAAGATAGCTTTAAAAACATTTTGGCAGGCAGTACCAAGTCTTTTGATGATCGTCATCGTTATCGGCGGTATTTTAGGAGGTATCTTTACTGCTACCGAAGGTTCTGCCGTTGCTGTTGTATACGCTACTGTGCTGTCCCTTATCTATGGTTCTATTAAAGTAAAAGATATCCCAAGGATCGTTCTGGATTCTGCTAAGATCACTGGTACCATCACATTCATGATCGGCTTATCCTCTATCATGTCCTGGGCGATGGCTTTTACGGGAATCCCGGATATGGTAGCAGCCGCTGTCCTCAGTGTTACAAGCAATAAGTTTTTAATTTTCCTTCTTATCAATGTGATCTTACTGTTTGTCGGTACTTTTATGGACCCAACCCCGGCAATCCTTATTTTTACACCAATCTTCCTTCCTATCTGCACCAGTTTAGGAATGAGCGCGGTACAGTTCGGTATTGTTCTATGCTATAACCTTTCTGTAGGAACCATCACTCCTCCTGTGGGAACGATCCTGTTTACTGGCTGTAAAGTAGGCGGTGTAACCATTGAAAGTGTTATCAAGCACCTGCTGCCGTATTTCGGTATCATCATAGTCGGTCTGCTTTTAGTTACCTATATCCCTGTACTTTCTCTGGGGCTGCCCTCTTTGTTGGGATTGATTTAAATTTAAAATACTAAAAGTACCAATTCGTTCTTAATAATATATAATTTTTTACGGGCCACTGCTTTATAGATGGGCAGAGCATCTATGGAGCAACGGCTCTGTTATATTTTAATCTTTATCTTAATACTCCAAACCCCTTTTCGGGCGAGTTCGATATCCTCTTCTGTTACCGGTATCGACCAGATATCATTTTTTTCAGAGCGTTCATCCCAGATTCTCTGATTTTCTTTTACATATTTCAAATTCTTCCCTCTCTATGTATTGTCAAGCAATCTGTTCCTTCCGTGAATATTCTGTACCTCATTAAATTTCGGATTTACTTAATCAGATTTCATCTGCGTCTTCTCCATTCACGGCGCGTCCGAATATATCCCGAACCCTCTTAACAATCCCGATTATATGCCTAACTCTCTTCCATTTTTCGGAACACGAAAAACTCCAATGCCTTCAACTGGCTAAAGCCATAATAAAGGCCGACAGTCAAATTGACTGCCGGCCTTCCCGGATATAAACAGAATCGTTTCATAAAATACACATAACACCAATTTCCTGCAATTTATGCTGAACTTCTCAGCGTTTCCACGCCCTGTACATTCTTTCATAGGCTTTCTCCAGCAGGCTTCTGGGTGACGCTAGATTCAGCCTGACATAGCCGTTGCCGTCTTCCCCAAACACGCTTCCCATATATACGGATACGTTGGCCTCCTGCAGAAACCACTGCTCCAGTTCTTCTTCACTCATGCCGGTCTTTTGGTAATCAATCCATAACAGATAGGTTCCCTCTCTGGGCATGATATGAAAATCAGGGAAATGCTCCGCAAAAAACTTCCGGGTATATGTTTCATTATCATCAATATACTTCTTCACCGCCTCGTACCAGTCATCGCATTCCGTATACGCCTTTTCCACGGCGGTTACCGCAAAAATCGTAGGGTTATGCATGCCGATCCGGTCAATATCCGCGGCTATCCGGCTGCGAAGCTCCTCATTGGGAATTATCATATAGGAAACGATAACACCCGGGATGTTGAAGGTCTTTGCAGGCGAGGTGGCCACAATCAGCCTGTTGTTGATGTCCTCCGTAGCGGAAAGGGTAGTCTGGTGCTTCACGCCTTCCGCCGTCAGATCCCCGTGGATTTCATCCGAGAAAAGAATCAGCTTGTGCTTTTTACAGAAGTCTGCGGCCTGCGCCAGTTCTTCCTTCGTCCAGGAGCGTCCGGTAGGATTGTGGGGATTGCATATGATCAGCATTTTCGTCCGCTCGTCCACCAGGCTTTCCATGTGGTCAAAATCCAGTTCATACCGATCCCCATTTCTTTTCAGCGGGCTGGAAAGCATCCGCCTTCCGTTCTTGAGGATCGCGCTGCGCAGCGGGCCGTAGGCAGGCGTGTTCATGATAACGCCGTCGCCCGCTTCCGTATAGGTCTCCACACAGATGCTGGATGCGATATTGATTCTGGGGCAGAATACGATCCACTCCCTGGGCACCTCCAGGCCATACTGCTTCAGATACCAGCGCTGAATGCTTTCGTAAAACTTATCGCTCAAATCCGTGTAGCCCAGGACACCCATGTCAAGCACATCGCGCAGCCCGACAAGGATGGGCGCCGGCGCCCTGAAATCCATGTCCGCAACACCCAGATGAATCATACCTTCACGGCCGTATTTTTTATCCATGGTGTCCCATTTTCCGCAGTTTGTATTCCTGCGGTCCGTCATAGTGTCAAAATCAAAATGCATTCCCATAGAATAACCTCCTCCCGGAACAGCGTTTATGCCGCATCGTCATCTTTCTGAAGCGCCAGATATTCCTCATAATAATCATCGCCGGGCTTGATTTTGGCAATGCCGAAGCCGGTGAAGCCCCAGATAATTGCAAATATCACGCCGGTGTAGCACAGGATTGCCCAGGGCAGATAGGAAAGCGTGGGCACGCCCAGTGTCGTTGCCATGTAAACGCCTGCTGCCGTCCAGGGAACGATGGGCTCCACAACGGTTGCAGAGTCTTCCAGCGTTCTGGAAAGGTTCTTGGGCTGCAGGCCCTTCTTAATATAAGTCTTGGAGAACATTTCTCCGGGAATCAGGATGGAGAGCTGTCCGTTGCTTGTAACAAAAACTGCGGTAATACAGGAAACAATTGTGGATACAATCAGGCCGCCCGTGCTCTTTACGGACTTCATCAGCTTATTCAGCACAATATCAAGGGAGCCTGTAACAGCCAGTGTTCCGGCGAACCCATATGCACAGAATGCAATCAGAACCGTATTCAGCATGGAAAGCATGCCGCCGCGTTCCAGCAGCCTCGGGATATCGGGAATCAGGGCCGCCGCATCAAAACCGGCTTTGGTAACCATATCAAGGCTGAAACCGCTGATAGCCGCGGTAAAGCACTGCTGCAGGGAAAAGCCCTGGAAAATGGTGGCGTTAAAGAAAGCGACCACACTGGAAATCAGCATTACCGGAATGGTAGGCTTCTTGCGGATGGAACCGTACAGTACGATAACCGGAGGCAGAATTACAAGCGGATTGAACCGGAACATCCCTTCCAACGTTGTCAGAATGGTATCCACCTTTTCAGGAGTTGCCACCGCACCGCCGCCTGCCAGTGAAAATCCGGCGACGGTATAAACGATCAGACAGATAATACAGCCGGGAATCGTTGTGTAAAACATATGTCCGATATGGTCATACAGCTTGGAGCCTGCTGCGATGGGGGCAAGGTTGGTGGTATCGGAAAGCGGAGACATCTTGTCGCCGAAATACGCACCGGATACAACAGCGCCTGCCACCAGCGGAAGCGGAGCGCCCATACCTGCTGCAACCCCCATTAAGGCCACGCCGATGGTTCCCGCGGATCCCCAGGAAGTACCGGTACAAAGGGAAACCACTGCCGTTACCAGAAAGGAAGTAACTGCGATGTAACGGGGGCTGATGATTTTCAGTCCGTAATAAACCATCATCGGGATGGTACCGCCGATCATCCAGGAACCAATCAGGAAGCCTACAATAATCAAAATGAAAATAGCCGGCATCGTCTTGGAAAGCTTTCCAACGATGGAATTCATAATGTCATCCCAGGTATAGCCCAGATAAACGGCAATTACCGCCGCCACCGCCGCGGATACCAACATCAGAACCTCAGGGCTTAAGCCCATTACCGCATAGCCTACACCCAGCAGCAGAATCATTGCCAGAATCGGGAGCACTGCCAGGAAAAAACCCGGTTTCTTTTTTTCTTTTACTTTTCTTTCACTCATGGATACATTCCCCTCCGTATGCACAAACACTCTCCGCATTGTGTCAACTCACTTGTTCTTACGCAACGCTGCACTACTGCTTTACGGCCATTCAGACTGTCAAGCTGCCGCCCTGCTTTTCAACAGCTGCGATAACTTCCACTTCGCACAGTACATTCTTCGGAAGCGCCTTCACCGCCACACAGGAACGCGCCGGCTTCCCGGTAAAATACTTTCCGTACACCTCATTGAATGCGGCAAAGTCTCCCATGTCGCTCAGGAAACAGGTCGTCTTGATAACAGACGCAAAATCCGTTCCCGCTTCCTCAAGCACTGCTCCCACGTTCTTCATTACCTGCTCTGCCTGAGCCGTAATGTCTCCCTGAACTACCTCTCCGACAGCCGGGTCCACCGGGATTTGTCCTGAACTGAACAAAAGTTCATTGAATAGGATCGCCTGGGAATAAGGACCAATTGCCTCCGGAGCTTTTTTTGTGTAAATTTTTTTCAGCACTTTTTCCACCTCTTTCTTTGCTTTTGTTTGATAACTGCATTATATCAATAAAATATATTTTAGTCAATACACTTTTGTTTATTAATTCTGTATATTTATTAAAAATTATTTCACTAATTTCTTGCACATTTCCATCCACTCCCTTATAATAGAATCAGAAAGTGGCGCTGAAATATTTTTCACTAATTGACATTATTTAAATTCTTATTTTACCGTAACTGTTAAGTTCTCCAGCCAACATTATTCCCTGCCGCTTTCACCAAAGCTTATCTATAATAAGTATTCCGAAGCCACCCCGGGTCCCGGCCGTTTTCCAGGCTG
>ENA-OPRT01000813-OPRT01000813.1-human-gut-metagenome-genome-assembly--contig:-NODE-813-length-13957-cov-2.534743_pt1 | contig 13957 bp, 10 predicted proteins | sample MGYA00241895_ERZ501884 | MGnify/ENA primary metagenome ERZ501884 (study PRJEB25962, sample SAMEA2042225) | human gut metagenome | biome: human gut; feature: human-associated habitat; material: faeces...
ATTCCTTTACGGTCTACTCCTTCACGAGAATACATCCAGTCAAAATAGGCATGCCTTACCTGTAACTACAAATTTAGCATTTTCAGGCATAAGATTTTCCCATTTAATAGAGTTTACACCTTGGAATAAATCTTCGAAGGTCATTGCTTTAAATCTATTAAGCACGATTAAAATTTTATCAGCTGTTCTAAGCCATAAATTAGCCTTTACAACATCTTCAGCAGTTCCAGAAAATTCAACATATCCGTCAGATACGGTAATATCTTCAAAACCTAAATCAGTAATTTCTCTTTTTGCAACAGCTTCTAAACCAAATGTAGTTGTTGCCATAATCCTGAATTTTTCCATATTTTATCTCCCAAAATAATTATTATGGACTAATATTAACATTTTTTTATTAAAATATCAAATATATTTGCTATAATTCAAAAAATATTGTATACTAGAGCAAAAGCAAATTTTTTTAATGAGGTTATTTGTATGTATAAATTATTAAAGACAGAAGGACGAGCAAAACGTGGCGAATTTCATACAGTTCACGGAACTATACAAACGCCGGTTTTTATGAATGTAGGAACTGCCGCTGCTATAAAAGGTGCTGTTTCAACTGAAGATTTAAATAATATTAAATGTCAGGTTGAGCTTTCTAATACTTATCATCTTCATTTAAGACCGGGAGATGAGGTTGTTAAAAAACTTGGTGGACTTCATAAGTTTATGGTTTGGGATAAGCCAATATTAACAGATTCAGGTGGATTTCAGGTCTTTTCACTTACTACTCTCAGAAAAATAAAAGAAGAGGGTGTTTACTTTAATTCTCACATTGATGGCAGAAAGATTTTTATGGGACCGGAAGAAAGTATGACAATTCAGTCAAATTTAGCATCGACTATTGCTATGGCTTTTGATGAATGTCCTCCACATCCTGCTACAAGAGAATATATGCAAAATTCTGTAGACAGAACTACAAGATGGTTGGAAAGATGTAAGAAAAAGTTAGAACAACTTAATAGTATGGAAGATACTATCAATAAACAGCAAATGCTTTTTGGTATCAATCAAGGTGGTACATTCCACGATATAAGAATTGAACACGCAAAGAGAATAAGTGAGCTTGATTTACCGGGTTACGCAGTAGGTGGACTTGCAGTAGGTGAAACTCATGAGGCTATGTACGAAGTTCTTGAAAAGGTAGTACCATATCTTCCACAGAATAAGCCAACTTACCTTATGGGCGTTGGTACACCAGCAAATATATTGGAATCTGTTGATAGAGGTATTGACTTTTTTGATTGTGTTCTTCCAGCCAGAAATGGTAGACATGGTAATGTGTATACTAATAGGGGTAAATTAAATTTATTAAATAAGCAATATGAATTAGATGATACACCTATTGCAGATGATTGTCAGTGTCCGGTATGTCAAAGATATACTAAGGCATATATTAGACATTTATTTAAGGCAAAAGAAATGTTGGCAATGAGACTTTGTGTAATGCACAATTTATACTTCTTTAATAATATGATGGAAGAAATTAGAGATGCTCTTGATAAGGGTGAATTTGCAAAGTATAAAGCAATGAGATTAAATGGGTTTATGGAATTTGACAAAAAATAAATTTTTTTGTAAAATAATAGAATAAATAATTAATATACAGCGAAAGGGAGAGTCTAATGGCTGAGATTAAAAGAATTTATGTAGAAAAAAAAGAAGGTTGTAACATTGAAGCAAGTCAGTTACTTGCTGATATTAAAGAAAACTTAGGTTTAACAAATTTAACTGGTCTTAGAATTTTGAATAGATATGATGTTGAAGATATAGCTGATGATGTTTTTGAAGCAGCATCAAAGACTATCTTCTCAGAACCACCTGTTGATTATATCTACAACGAAACTTTTGAAATGGCAGAAGATGAAACAGCATTCAGTATGGAATATCTTCCAGGTCAGTATGACCAGAGAGCCGATTCTGCTATGCAGTGTATCCAGATTATTTCTGGTGATGATAAGGCTGTTGTTGCTTCAGCTAAAACATATGTTTTAAAGGGTAAGTTATCTACAGAAGATGTTGAAAAGATTAAGCACTACTGTATTAACCCAGTAGACTCTCGTGAAGCTAGTATGGAGAAGCCTGCTACACTTAAAATGGACCTTACAATTCCAACTACAGTTGAAACTATTGAAGGTTTTATTGATATGGACGAAAAGGCACTTCTTGATTATAGAAAGTCTTTAGGTCTTGCAATGAGTGAGGCAGATATTTTATTCTGTCAGAAGTATTTTAAAGACACAGAAAAGAGAAATCCTACAATTACAGAAATTAGAGTAATTGATACATATTGGTCAGACCATTGTAGACATACAACTTTTGCAACTCATATCAATGATGTAACATTTGAAGACGGTAAATATAAAGAAGTTGTAGAAAATGTTTACAAGATGTACCTTGATGAAAAGAAATCTCTTGGTAGAGAACAGAAACCAGTTTGCCTAATGGATATTGCCACAACAGGTATGAGAGCATTAAAGGCACAGGGTAAGTTAGATAACTTTGATGAATCAGAAGAAATTAATGCTTGTAGTATTGTAGTTCCTGTTGATGTTGATGGTGTTGAAGAAGATTGGCTTGTAATGTTCAAGAACGAAACTCATAACCACCCAACAGAAATTGAACCTTTTGGTGGTGCTGCAACTTGTCTTGGTGGTGCTATCAGAGATCCACTTTCAGGTAGAAGTTATGTATATCAGGCAATGAGAGTAACAGGTGCTGGCGACCCAACTGTTCCAGTGGCTGATACATTACAGGGTAAGCTCCCTCAGAGAAAGATTGTTACATCTGCTGCTCATGGTTATAGCTCTTATGGTAACCAGATTGGTCTTGCAACTGGTCAGGTAGCTGAAATCTACGATGAAGGCTATGTAGCAAAGAGAATGGAAATTGGTGCAGTTATTGCTGCAGCTAAGAAAGAAAATGTAATAAGAGAACGTCCAGATGCTGGCGATATTATTATTCTTACTGGTGGTCGCACAGGTCGTGACGGTTGTGGTGGTGCAACTGGTTCTTCTAAGGAACACGATGAGGACTCTATTCTTACTTGTGGTGCAGAAGTACAGAAAGGTAATGCACCTACAGAAAGAAAGTTACAGAGATTATTTAGAAATCCAGAAGTAAGCAAGATGATTAGACGTTGTAATGACTTTGGTGCAGGTGGTGTATCTGTTGCCATTGGTGAACTTGCAGACGGTCTTGAAATTAATCTTGACTTAGTTCCAAAGAAATATGAAGGTCTTGACGGTACAGAACTTGCTATTTCAGAATCTCAGGAAAGAATGGCAGTTGTTGTAAAGGCTGACAAGGCTGATAGTTTCATTAAATATGCTAATGAAGAAAACCTTGAGGCTACAGTTGTAGCAAAGGTTACAGATGACAGAAGATTAAAGATGTTCTGGAATGGAAATGATATTGTAAATATTTCAAGAGATTTCCTCGATACAAATGGTGCTGTTCAGAACACAGATATTTATGTTGAAGAACCGGCAAATAAGCCAGAAAAGATTGAAAATAAGTCTGACTTAAAGGCTCAGTGGCTTGAAAATCTTTCACAGCTTAATGTAGCTTGTCAGAAGGGCCTTGTTGAAAGATTTGACTCAACAATTGGTGCTGGTACAATTCTTATGCCTTTTGGTGGTAAGAATCAGATGACACCTGCTGAAGTTATGGCAGCAAAAATCCCATTATTAAAGGGTGAAACAACTACTGGTACATTAATGAGTTATGGTTATAATCCTACTGTAGCAAAGTGGAGTCCTTTCCATAGTGCAGTTTATGCAGTTGTTGAATCAGTTGCTAAGATTGTAGCTGGTGGTGGTGATTACGATAGCGTAAGACTTACTTTCCAGGAATATTTTGAAAGACTTGGCGAAGACTCTCATAGATGGGGTAAGCCATTTAGTGCTTTACTTGGTGCTTATCTTGCACAGATGGAACTTGGTACAGCTGCTATTGGTGGTAAGGACAGTATGTCTGGTACATTTAAGGATTTAGATGTTCCTCCAACACTTGTATCTTTTGCTGTTGACCCAGTTAAGATGTACAATGTTATTTCACCAGAATTCAAGAATGCTGGTAATACAATCGTTAAGGTTAATGTTTCTTATGATGAAAATGATTTACCTGTATTTGATGAACTTAAGAAGAATTTTGCTAAGATTAGTGAACTTGTAAAAGAAGGTAAGATTGTTTCTACTGCTACAATAGGTGTTGGTGGTATTGCTGCTGCTGTTACTAAGATGGCTTTTGGTAACGATATTGGTGCAGTAATTAACGAAGAAGATTTATTTAATTACAACTATGGTAGCTTTGTTCTCGAATTAGCTTGTGATAAGGCAGAAGCTGAAAAACTTTTTGCTGGTTATAATTTTGCAGTTATTGGTAATACTACTTCAGAAAAGAATATTGTGGCTAATGGTGTTACTATTGACCTTGATGAAGCACTTAATGTATGGATTAAGCCTCTTGAAAAGATATTCCCAACAAAGTATCTTGAAGATGTGAAGAAGGCTGACATTGAAATTAAACCATTTAATGTTGTTGAAAAGAAATTCTCAGGTAAGGGTATAGCAGCTCCTAGAGTTCTTATACCTGTATTCCCTGGTAATAACTGTGAATACGATACAAAGAGAGCTTTTGAAAAGGCTGGTGCAGTTGCAGATACTTTAGTAGTTACAAACCTTAAGACACAGTGGCTTGAAGAATCTATTGATAAGATGGTTGATATGATTCATAATAGTCAGATTATTATGATTCCTGGTGGTTTCAGTGCCGGTGATGAACCAGAAGGTTCTGGTAAGTTTATTGCTGCTGTATTTAGAAATCCAAAGGTTAAAGAAGCTGTTATGGACTTACTTAAGAACAGAGATGGTCTTATGCTTGGTATTTGTAATGGTTTCCAGGCTCTTATTAAGCTTGGTCTTGTACCATTTGGTGAAATTAGAGATATGGAAGAAAATAGCCCAACTCTTACATTCAACACTATTGGTAGACATATTTCTTGCCTTGCTGATACTAAGATTGTTTCTAACAAGTCACCATGGCTTTGGAATAGTAATGTAGGCGATATCCATAAGGTTGCTTTCTCTCATGGCGAAGGTAGATTTATGGCTGATGAAGCTGTTATTAAGGCTTTAGCTGAAAATAATCAGATTGCAACTCAGTATGTTGACCCTAATGGAAATCCTACATTTGACATTAGATATAATCCTAATGGTTCATTATATGCTATTGAAGGTATTACAAGCCCAGATGGTAGAGTATTAGGTAAGATGGGTCATTCAGAAAGAATGGGTAACGGAGTATTTAAGAATGTTCCCGGTGAAAAGGATCAGAAGATATTCCTTTCAGGTGTTCAGTATTTTAAGTAAAATTAGTGTAGTATCGGTAAGTAGCAAGTAAATCTTTGCTACTTGCTGATGTTATGTTAAATATTAACAAAATATGGATATTTATATCTACTAAAATTGGAGGTATTGTTATGAAAGTTGTAAGTCTTGTTGTAAGTAGTTTAGCTTTATTGATAAGTGCTGCTGGATTAGCTATATCTATTGTGTCACTTGTGCATAAAAGTGAAAAAAACAGTCATATTTTGTAAAAAAAGTATTTTAAAATAAAATTGATTGTGATATAATACATTTAAGTTAGGTTGTTATTTGGTATGATGGATTGTAATAGTTTGTTATATTTATAACAATAACTATAAATTTTTTTAATATTTCAGGAGGAATTTAAAATGGTTAAAGTTGCTATTAATGGTTTTGGTCGTATTGGTAGACTTGCTTTCAGACAGATGTTTGCTGCTGAAGGTTACGAAGTTGTTGCTATCAACGACTTAACTGCACCTAGAGTATTAGCTCACTTATTAAAGTACGATTCAACTCAGGGTAAGTTTAATGGTACTGTAGAAGCAAAGGAATCTTCTATCGTTGTTAACGGTAAGGAAATCGAAATCTACAAGGAAGCTGATGCTTCTAAGCTTCCATGGGGCGACTTAGATGTTGACGTTGTACTCGAATGTACTGGTTTCTACACTTCTAAGGAAAAGGCTTCTGCACACATCACTGCTGGTGCAAAGAAGGTTGTTATTTCTGCTCCTGCTGGTAACGATTTACCAACAATTGTTTACAGCGTAAACGAAAATACATTAACAGCTGATGACAAGATTATTTCTGCTGCTTCTTGTACTACTAACTGCTTAGCTCCTATGGCTAAGGCTCTTAACGAATTTGCTCCAATTCAGGCTGGTATCATGACTACTATTCATGCTTACACTGGTGACCAGATGACTCTTGATGGTCCACAGAGAAAGGGCGATTTAAGAAGATCAAGAGCTGCTGCAGTTAATATCGTTCCTAACTCAACTGGTGCTGCTAAGGCTATCGGTTTAGTTATTCCAGAACTTAACGGTAAGTTAATTGGTTCTGCACAGAGAGTTCCAGTTCCAACTGGTTCTACTACTATCCTTACTGCTGTTGTTAAGGGTACTGATGTAACTGTTGAAGGTATCAATGCTGCTATGAAGGCTGCTCAGTCTGATTCTTTCGGTTACAACGAAGATGAAATCGTTTCTTCTGATATCGTTGGTATCACTTACGGTTCATTATTCGATGCAACTCAGACAATGGTTAACAAGGTTGCTGATGATTTATACGAAGTTCAGGTTGTTTCTTGGTATGATAACGAAAACTCATACACTAGCCAGATGGTTAGAACAATCAAGTTCTTTGCTGAATTAAACTAATTTAAAGTTATATAATATAACTAGAAAAAGCACACATTTTTTGTGTGCTTTTTTGCTGTGAAAAAATGTATTACACATAAATCAAGTATAAATCATTACCACATACAAATAATAAAAGGGTAGCACTATAAATTAATGCTACCCTAAATTTTTGTTTTATTATAATTTAATGAACTGTTATAACAGAAGTTACGTTATAGCCTTTTGCCTTAATATCTTCTACAGCAGCAGTTGCATCAAGGCTACGAACCTTAATAGTAATTTCTGATTTGCCGTTTTCAGATATATCAGTAATATTTCGTATATTAATATTGTGCTGAGCTAAAATACTGGTGATGTCAGCCAAAACACCTACTTTATCTTCAGTAGTAATTGCAATTCTTGTGCCAGTAGCTTTAACCCCCATAATATCAATAAATGCTTTGAATATATCTGTTCTTGTGATGATACCAGCTAAGTAATTATCTCCTTCAACAACAGGAAGTGAACTTATTCTATTTTCTTTCATAATAATTGCAGCATCTTCAATTAATGCGTCTTTATTAATCTTGAAAATACCAGTTTTCATTATATCCTGAACTTTTGTTTTACTTAAAAGATAGTTGATTTCATAAACACTTAAAGAAGTAGCGCTTGAAGGATTTACCTCTGCTAAAAGCTTTTCAGTTACAAGACCAATTAATTTGTTGTCACTATCTACAACTGGGAGCTGAGAATAGTGACCTTCAGTCATAATCTGATAAGCCTTAGAAACAGAGTAATTAGGCATTACAGTAGCAGGGTATCTTGTCATTCTTTCAGAAACATACATAATAAACACCTCCAAAAAATTTATGTATCCTTAATGTAATAATACCACAATTTGTGAAAAATGAAAAGCAGATTTGTAAAAAAACTTCGTTTAAAATGAAATAATTTAGTCGAAATAGACAAAATTATATAATTGTTTATCTATGCTTGTATTAAAATGAAGATTGTTGTATAATAATGAAGATTTGAAATTTTAAATTGAGAGAACAATCCATTGTCAAAATTGTATAAATATTTTGGATTTGTTTTCATATTTTTCGGAGGTAAAAAAATGAACTCATCAGATTTATTAACTATAAATTGTATGCGTGTGTTGAGTATGGAAGCTATCCAGAAAGCTAATTCTGGTCATCCAGGTATTACTATGGGTGCAGCTCCTATGGCATATGAATTATGGGCACATCATATGAAGCATAACCCTATTAATCCGGAATGGGTAAATAGAGATAGATTTGTATTATCTGCAGGTCATGGTTCAATGATGCTTTATTCTTTATTACACCTTTTTGGTTATAAAGTTTCTATTGATGATATTAAGAATTTTAGACAGTTTGAATCAATTACTCCAGGTCATCCAGAACATGGTGTAACTCCTGGTGTTGATGCAAGTACAGGTCCTCTTGGTCAGGGCTTTGCTAATGCAGTTGGTATGGCTATGGCAGAAACACATCTTGCATCTAAGTTCAATACTGAAGAATATAAAGTTGTTGACCACTATACTTACGCACTTTGTGGTGACGGTTGTATGATGGAAGGTATTACTTATGAGGCTGCATCACTTGCTGGTACATTAGGTCTTGGTAAGCTTATTGCATTATATGACTCTAACAATATAACAATTGAAGGTAGCACAGATATTGCATTTACAGAAAATGTAAGACAGAGATTTGATGCTATGAACTGGCATACAGTTTTTGTTGAAGATGGTAATGATATTGATGCTATTGGTAAGGCTATTGAAGAAGCTAAATCTGTTACAGATAAACCATCACTTATTGAAATTAAGACAACTATCGGTTATGGTTCTCCTAATAAGGCAGGTAGCAACGCATCTCACGGTGCACCTCTTGGTGAAGATGAAGTTAAGGCTACAAAGGCTGCTCTTGGTTGGAAGTATGATGAAAGCTTTGTTGTTCCTGATGAAGTTAAGACTCATATGTCAGAAGTTGTTAAGGAACTTACTAACGACGCAGATAAGTGGGACGAAATGTTCAATGAATATGCAGAAAAGTATCCAGAACTTGCTGATGAATACAAGGCTTGGTTAAATGATGACTTCCTTGGCGATATTGAAAAGGATGATAGTTTCTGGTTAAATACAGAAGAAATGGCTACTCGTCAGTGTTCAGAAAAGATTCTTAATAAGCTTTCAGAAGTAATGCCTAACTTATTTGGTGGTTCTGCTGACTTATCTCCATCTAATAAATCTATTATGAAAAATAGTGATTTCTTCTCTAAGGAAAATAGAGAAGGTAGCAATATCCATTTCGGTATTAGAGAAATAGCTATGACAGCTATGGCAAATGGTATGGCTTTACATGGTGGTTTAAGACCATATATTGCAAGTTTCTTTGTATTCAGTGATTATATGAAGCCTGTTCTTAGAGTTTCTTCAATCACTGGTTTACAGGTAGCTTGTATCTTAACACATGATAGTATTGGTGTAGGTGAAGATGGTCCAACACATCAGCCTATAGAACAGGTTGCTGCTTTAAGAAGTATGCCAAACTTTAACGTATTCAGACCTTGTGATATTAATGAAACTGCTGCTGCATGGTATACTGCTATGAAGAGTAAGCATACTCCAACAGCTATGCTTTATTCTCGTCAGAATACTAAGAATTTAGGTATTGACGGTAGAAAGGCTTTAAAGGGTGGTTACGTTATAAGAGAATCATTTAAGGAAACTCCTGATGTAATTCTTATGGCAACAGGTAGTGAAGTTGGTCTTGTTTATGATGCTTATGATGTATTAAAGGAACAGGGTATATCAGCTCAGGTTGTAAGTATGCCTTGTGTTGAACTTTTTGAAGAACAGTCTGATGAATATAAGGAATCTGTATTACCTCACGCAGTTACTAAGAGAATTGCAGTTGAAGCATCTTCTGACCTTTCTTGGTATAGATACTTAGGTATTGATAGAAAGCTTATTAATATGACTACTTTTGGTAAGTCTGCACCATATAAGAAGCTTTTTGAATACTTTGGCTTTACAGTAGATAACGTAGTAAAGACTACAGTAGATTTATTAAATAAATAAGAGTTTTTAAGGCTGTAATCATTGGGTTACAGCCTTAATTGTAATTCTAAAGTGTGTTTGGAGGTACTTATGGATAAATTAAAGAAACAAATGGATTTCCTTATGGAGATTGATAAATTAAAAAATATATTTAGACAATCTCTTTTATCTGTTGATAATAGACGAGAAAATGATGCTGAACATAGTTGGCACCTTTGTATGTATGCTGTTGTTCTTGAAGAATATGCCCCAGAGGGAACAGACTTGTTAAGAGCTATTAAAATGATGCTTGTTCACGATTTGGTTGAAATATATGCAGGGGATACATATTTATACGATGTTAAGGGTAATGAAACTAAGGCACAGAGAGAGTCTGAAGCAGCTGAAAAGTTATATGCCATTCTTGATAAAGAACAATGCGAAGAATTAAAGGGTTATTGGCTTGAATTTGAGAGAAATGATACTCCAGAAGCTAAGTTTGCAAACAGCCTTGACAGACTTCAACCTATAATGTTAAACTATATTACAAGAGGTGAAAAGTGGCTTGTAAATCATGTAACAAAGGCTCAGGTTATTGAAAGAGGTAGTAAATTAACTAAAGATGCTCATCCAGCACTTCGCAAATTTGTTTTAGACATATTAGATGAAAGTGTTGAAAAAGGCTACTTGTTGCCATAGGAGGCGATTTTGATGAATAGTGAAATTGAAGTTGGTGTTGAGAAAGCTAAGCTTTTAACAGAGGCATTACCATATATAAGAGATTTCCATAATAAAAAGATTGTTGTAAAATTTGGCAGTAGTGTTTTAAAGGATAAGGAAACACTTGAAAGTGTAGTAGAGGATGTTATACTTTTAAAACTTATAGGTATGGAGCCTATTATAGTTCATAGCGGTAGTGACGAAATTAATCGTTGGCTTAATAATATAGGCAAAAATATACAGTATGTTGAAGATTTCCGAGTTACAGATGAAGAAACTATGGAAGTTATTGAAATGGTATTGGGTAAAATAAATAAAGATTTAGTACAGATTTTTGCAAAAAAAGGAGCAAAAGCTGTTGGTATTTGTGGTAAAGACGGTGAAACTATTAAGGTTGAACCTAAGGTTATTGAAAGTGCTGATATAGGCTATTTTGGTAGCATAAAAGGTATAAACACAGACTTAATTGAGGATTTAATAGCACAAGATTATATTCCTATTATTGCATCAATAGGTGTAAGTGATGACTTTACAAGTTACAACCTTAAAGCTGATGATGTTGCTTGTGCAACAGCTATTGCCCTTAAGGCAGAAAAAATTCTTTTCCTTTCACAGGATGATGGTATAAAGAAAAATAATGATAAAAGCTTACATTCTATGCTTACAGTAAGTGATGCTAAGAATGTTATAAATAGTGGCAGGTTAAATAGTGAAATAGCAATAAAGCTTAATTGTGCTATTCATGCCGTAGAAAATGGAGTTCCTAGAGCACATATATTGGATGGTTCTGTTAAGCATAGTGTTCTTTTGGAATTATTCACAGTATATGGTGTGGGAACTGCTATTGTAAGTGATAATAAAGAATTGTATAATCACGAAAAAGAATATAGAAAATAGAATTTGATAGGAGGTTTAAATATGTATTGTGTAAAGAAAATTCAAGATGATTTGTTTTGGGTAGGTGGTAGTGATAGAAGATTAGCTTTGTTCGAAAATGCTTTTCCTATACCAAGAGGAGTTAGCTACAATTCTTATCTTTTGTTAGATGAAAAAACTGTTTTGTTTGATACTGTTGATGGTGCTATTTTAGACAATTTCTGTGAAAATATAGCTCATGTATTAGATGGCAGAGATTTGGATTATGTATTTGTACATCATATGGAACCTGACCATAGTAGTTCCCTTGAAAGAGTATTAAGAAAGTATCCAAATGCAAAAATTGTTACAAACGCAAAAACAGTTACTTATATTAAGCAGTTCTTTGATTTTGAAAATATAGATGAAAAAATTGTTGTTGTTAAAGAGGGCGAAACTTTCTCTACAGGTAAACATAACTTTGCCTTTGTTTTAGCTCCTATGGTTCATTGGCCAGAGGTAATGGTATCCTTTGATACTACAACAGGTACTCTTTTTTCAGCTGATGCCTTCGGTACATTTGGTGCTATGAATGGTAATATTTTTGCAGACCAGGTAGATTTTGAAAAAGAATGGCTTGACGATGCAAGAAGATATTATACAAATATTGTAGGTAAATATGGTCCACAGGTTAAATCACTTTTAGAAAAAGCCTCTACATTGGATATTAAAATGATTTGTCCTTTACATGGTCCAATTTGGAGAAAAAATATTGGTTGGTACGTTGACAAGTATATGAAATGGGCAACTTATACTCCAGAAGATAAGGCAGTAGTTATTGCTTATGGTTCTGTATATGGAAATACAGAAAATGCAATGAATATTTTAGCTTGTAAACTCGGCGATTTAGGTGTAAGAAATATAAAGATGTATGATGTTTCTAATACACATCCATCTCAGCTTGTTTCAGAAGCTTTTAGGGCATCAAATCTTGTGTTTGCAGCAATTACTTATAATAATGGCATTTTTACAAATATGAAAAATGTGTTGGAAGATTTGAAAAATCACAATATTCAAAACAGAACTGTTGCATTAGTAGAAAATGGTACATGGGGTCCTTTAGCAAATAAGCAGATGAAAGAAATAGTTGAAGGTATGAAAAATATGACTATTCTCAATGAAACGGTTACAATAAAGTCAAGTCTTAAAGAATCTCAAATGGATGCTTTAGATTCTATGGCTAAGGCAATATATGAATCTATGAAGTAATTCTTGTTACGTTTGTTTTACGGCTGTAGAAAATTTTCTATGGCCGTATTTTAGTATTACAGTATTTTATTTGGGAGGTGAAGAAATGCTTTTTAATTCTCTCACTTTTATAATTTTTTTGGCTGTAGTTCTTGTTCTTTATTATACTTTACCACAAAAATTAAAGTGGATAATGCTTTTGATTGCCAGTTGCATATTTTATATGGGGTGGAGAGCTGAATTAATAATTTTAATAGTTATATCTACGCTGTCTAACTGGCTGTTGGCGAGGCTTATATATGATAAACCAGAGAAGAAAAAAGTTTTCTTGATTATAAGTTTAATAATTAATTTTGGATTGCTTTTTGTATTTAAATATATGGTGTTTATTAACCATAGTTTTATGTGGCTTTATGATTGTTTTGGTTGGACATATCCAATAAAAGATTTTGATATTGTTTTGCCTATGGGTATTTCTTTTTATACATTTCAGGCTGCTAGTTACACTATTGATGTCTTTTATGGAAAATACAAACCGGAAAGAAATTATTTTAAATTATCATTATTTATAATGTTTTTCCCTCAGTTAGTTGCAGGTCCTATAGAAAGAGCAGACAGGTTGCTTGGTCAGTTGTTTACAAAGCATAAACTTGAATTAGAAAACATATCTCAAGGTGCTAAGTTAATGTTAATGGGCTATTTTAAAAAGATTGTTATTGCCGACAGAGCATCTGTATTGGTAGATACAATATACAATTCACCTCAAGAATATAAGGGTTTGCCACTTGTTGTTGCTACATTGTTTTTTACTGTTCAGATATATTGTGACTTTAGTGGATATACAGATATAGCTAGAGGTGTTGCAAAATTAATGGGTATAGATTTGATGATTAATTTTGATAGACCATATTTTTCAAAGAATATAAAAGAATTTTGGAGAAGGTGGCATATTTCACTTTCATCTTGGTTGAGAGACTATATTTATATTCCATTAGGTGGCAGTAGATGCTCATTAATTAAAAAATATAGAAATATTATGATAACATTTTTAGCTAGTGGTTTGTGGCATGGAGCTAATTGGACTTTTGTTCTTTGGGGTGGTTTACACGGACTGTATCAAGTTATAGGTGATTTAAAGAATAAAATTATTCCTGTAAAAAAGGATTTCTTTGTAATAAATATATTTAGGGTTATAATTTGCTTTGCTTTAGTTGCTTTTGCTTGGATTTTCTTTAGAGCTAATACAATATCAGATGCAATTTATATCGTTAAAAATACGTCAGTTGGCGTATTTCGTGCATGTTTGTGGTGCC
>ENA-OPRT01000815-OPRT01000815.1-human-gut-metagenome-genome-assembly--contig:-NODE-815-length-13931-cov-13.078048_pt1 | contig 13931 bp, 10 predicted proteins | sample MGYA00241895_ERZ501884 | MGnify/ENA primary metagenome ERZ501884 (study PRJEB25962, sample SAMEA2042225) | human gut metagenome | biome: human gut; feature: human-associated habitat; material: faeces...
ATAGTCCAGTGCAATAAGGTTTCGTCTGTCGCTTCCACCGTTATTTCCTGCTTTCCATTCACGGTTGGATAGTAGATGCCATGATCATAATCGAACCGGATATTACTGTGTGAGAACAGCGTGTCCATCCGATGGTTCAGAATCATATCTTCCGTTACTCCGCATTGCAGTCCTGTTTCTTTGGACAGCAGCCAAAGCTTGTCCGACAGTACCAGGGCTTGTTCTATGTCATGGGTGGATAGCAGGATGGCCTTGTTTTGCTCCACCGCCAGCTGATGCAGCAAAGTCATGATTTCTATGCGGCTCACCACGTCCAGAAAAGCGGTCGGCTCATCCAAGATGATAAGCGGACATTCCTGAACCAATGCTTTGGCTATCATTACCTTTTGCCGTTCTCCGTCCGAAAGTTCGGCGGTGTAGCTTTCGGCTTTGTGGGCAATGCCTACGGCATCCAATGCCTCTTTGATAATGAGATGGTCTTTGGGATGGAGCCGTCCGAAGAAGCCTGTATGCGGCTGGCGTCCCAAAGCTACCAGTTCATACACGGTCAGCCCTCCGGCTTGTGTCTTGTCTGTCAGGACTACACCGATGGTGCGCGAACGTTCTTTTTCCGAATACTGCTGCAAAGGCTTGCCCAGCAATTGCAAATCTCCTGCCAGTGAAGGTTGCGAAGCGGACAGGGTGCGGAGTAAAGTCGACTTTCCGGCCCCGTTTGCTCCAAGCAGACTGGTCAGTTCTCCCGGATAGAGTCCGAAAGAAAGGTGTTCGTGCACTTTCTTTTCTCCTTTGTGGGTACGATAACCTATGCACAGGTCTGTGGCGGTGATGACAGCTTGCTTTTCCATCAGTTGAAGTACTGGATTTTACGTTGGTTCACAATGACATAAATAATAATGGGCGCACCGATGACCGGAGTGACGGCATTCAGCGGAATGATACCTGCTTCGCCCGGCAGAATGCAGATGAAGTTGCAGAGCAGGGCAATGGCTCCTCCCGTCAGCATGGTGACAGGTAGCAGAGAGTTATGGTTGGAGGTTCCCAGCATGAGGCGGGCAATGTGCGGCACGGCCAGTCCGATAAAGGAAATCGGGCCGCAGAAAGCGGTGGTCGTCGCTGTCAGTAATCCGGTGGCGACAAGCAGCAGGTTACGTGTACGGCGGATGTTGATTCCCAGGTTTTCGGCATAGCGTGTTCCCAGCAGCAGGGCATTCAGAGGCTTTATCAGCAGTATGGTAATCAGCAACCCCGCCGCTGTGACCAAGGAGAAAAAGGGAAGCTGCTGCAAAGATACTCCTCCAAAGTTTCCCATTCCCCAAATCATGTAGGAATGCACCCCTTCTGCCGTGGAGAAAAAGTTGAGCAGGGAGATGGCAGATGAAGTGATATACCCTATCATGATACCTATAATGAGCAGCATGATGCTGTTTTTTATCAAAGTGGAGAAGAACAGGATGATTCCCATCACCAGCATGGAGCCTATGAATGCTCCGATAATGACGGACAGGAATCCGGATAAAGTGAATACTCCGGCAGTAATCGTACCTGCGCCTGCCAGCATGACCAAGGCAACTCCCAAACTGGCTCCCGAACTGATGCCCAGTATGGAAGGGTCGGCCAAAGGATTATTGAATGTGGTTTGCAACATCAGTCCCGATGCTGCGAGTGCCATTCCGCAAAGGAGGGCGGTAATGGCTTGCGGCAGGCGGGATTCCCAGACTATGAAACTCCAACTCGCCTTTTCTACTTCATTGCCTGTAAGGATATGCCACACCGCCTCGGCAGGGATGTTTACCGAACCGAACAACAGGTTGGCTCCTGTCAATGCAAGGATGAGGAGGAGCAGTATGATACCGTATTTTGTTCCTTTGTTATTCATTGATACTGTTTGGGGTTACGCCCACTGTAGGGAGTGTGTCAAAACTAACCCGGCCTATCCCATCGTCAGCTGTAGGGGCAGCATTATCCACGTTTTGACATAACCCTACGGTGATTTACTCCGCTAATTTAGTGAAATATTTTAATTCATACCCTTCTAAAAGCGTAGGATGGAATATTTTTATCAAATCTTTCAGTAATCGGTCGGGATGGAAAGGGGAATCTTCGTAAAAGTCTACCTTCCCTGTGTTGCATCCATAAATGTTGCGTTCCTTGAATGCGCGGAAACCGGTGTATGGAGCATAGTCCTGCTCCAATTCCTTATAAGTCTTGTCAATGGCCTGATTATATTTGATGAGCCAGAAGTCTGCATTCTGACCTTTGTCAAACACGGTTTCGAAGGCTAGGGGAACAGAACCGCTATGCTCGTCATCGGCAAACACATAATTGGCCCCGGCATCCGCATAGATGCGTGCAGAGGTGCTTTTACCTCCCGGAACATACCATGCCGAACCGTTTTTCAGTTCGCTGATAACGCTCGGTGCGTATGAAAGGGGAGCAACCAATGCTTTCAGCTCATTATAGTTTTTTTCCACCTCGGCAAACAAGCTGTCCGCTTTTTGTGTTTGACCAAATAGGAGACCATAAAAACGCATCCATTCGGCACGTCCCAAGGCCGAAGTTTCCATGTAGTCCGCACATTCGATAATGGGGATGTTGAGTTTCTCCACCCGTCCGTATCCGCCACTGTTCTCGAAAGGGGAGAGCATAATGGCATCGGGGTGCAGGTCGATTATCTTTTCTATATCCGGGTTCATTCCATTCCCTACATCGGCGATGCTTCCTGTGCGGCAGCCATCCTGCACTTCTTGCAGTTTGATATACTTCAAATCGCAGACTCCTCCAATACTTTTCAAAGCACCAATCTGGTTGAGCAATCCGCAATGTACGGATGAGTAAACAACGGCCTTGCTCAATGGCGTGCGGACAAGTGTCCCTTCCGGCAAGTCGGCAGGCAGGGACTTTTCTTTGTCAACCAAGACGTAGGTATGCAGTATCCGGGTCGTATCCCAAGGATTGCGCAGGCGGGCAATGGTATAGTCTTCGGTTGCAGACAGATTGAGGTTTTCTGCATAACGCAAAGGGATTGCTTTTTCTGCTTCTATTACAGAAGCAGTCTTGCTTCTTCCGCCGCAGGAGGAAAGAAGGGCAAGCAAGAAGGTGAATAGGATTACTTGTTTCATGTTATTTTTTATAATATCCGCCGGTTTTACGGGAACCTTTGTATTCTATTAATTCTTTATCTTTCAGTGATCGTAAATAACGCTCTGTCGTAGCAGCTCCTTTTTGGATATATTCTGCAATTTCATATCCTTTTGCACCGGGTTTCTTTTCCAAGAAGGTGAGGATAAGGCTTTCAAGTTCGTTTATTCCCTCATTTATTCCCTCGTTTATTCCCTCATTTATTCCCTCATTTATTCCCTCATCAGCGATTCTGTTTATTACTGAAATAAACTGCATTCCTACCGGCTCATTGATGAATTTTATATTCGGTTCTTCTTGAAGTGCACGTATAATCCCTGAGCCCAGACCACGATAAGGCATCGTTTTAGCACAGAAATTGGCAATGAAAGGATTGCGTACTACGGCGCTTCCCAGTTTGATACTTTCCACAGTCAGCCCATCGGGAAGGCATCCCGGGCTGATAATCTCTACACGGTTATCAAAAATGAGTAATCTTATCGGTGCATTGCGCGTATAATCGCGATGTACCAAGGCATTTTGCAAGATTTCTTCTAATGCCACTTCTGATATTTCCAGTTTCCCGATAGAATTAAATCCTTGTCCTGCCTGTATATTATGGAGGTTTGCTTTCAGAAAAGACATTCCCTTTTCAAATAATTCGGGCAGTGTGCCGGTGATATCTTTGCTGTCCCGATAGTTGATTCCTCCTATATCATTACCAAAAAAGGAAACAGCTTTGATGACAAAGGTAGGGCGGTACTGCTGAGGGGCTTTGCCGAAGAACAGCAGGCCTGCCAAAGTCATTCTCTCCTCTTTCATGATATGGAGATTATGCAAAAGCTCTATGTATGGAATGCCGAATGAATCTTTTTCGCGGCCATATTCTTTGCGGACAAAGTTGTCCAAAGCATATCCGTTGATATCTTTTTCGGAAGTGAAAGGAATGGGTTGCTCATCAGCGTACAGCATGCCGGAGCATTGGAATAAACGGATAATCTCGCTATTCTCCATTACTTTGCGCTTGTCCGCTCCTTGTTTGGTCCAGATTACCCCGTTCAAATCCTTGTAAGGCTTGTTGTCACCTTCTGCTATATGGGCGATAAGAAGGGAATGTTCATCTACAATAACGGTTTCCGTTTGTATATAGATAACCGGACGAAGCAGGTTCGTGGCTATATTGGCCAAGATAGAATTAAGTTGTTGTATTTCCTGATAAGACAGGCCGATGATTTCTCCCGTCTTGTCTTTTATGCCGAAGAGTATCATTCCACCCCGTGCATTGGACATAGCTACCATTTCGGCGGCAATACTGTCTTGGTTGGGAAAGCGTTCTTTGAACTGTACCGTACTGGTTTCTCCACATTTTATAATGAGTTGTAATTCTTTGCTGTTCATTTTTCTAGGTCTGTTTGTGAATCCTGTACAAATGTACGGTAAAAAAGTGAGGGGAGCTTTATGAGATTATTTAATTTATGAGGGAAATAATTGTAGTTTTGCTTCTTTCATCAAAAGTGAAGAGAAGCAAAACCATATTTTATTATTTCAGTAAGAAGGTTAATCCGCATGGACCTACCCCTACATCGTATTTGTTTGTAAATTTGCCGTTTGCCGAGTATTCGTTTACATAGCCATCAGTGGTATAACTTGGCCATCCTCCAACCATATTGTAAGAACTGATATAAATGTTTCCGGTAAATGGATTGACTGCGATGCCACAAGGGCTATCAACAGGTTGATCTATTAAATTTTTTGTTTCATTTCCTGTTTTTGTATCTATACTGAAATAAGTATTTGCCGTTGCGCCATAAGGAGCATTGATAAGGTAAAGGGTATTATCTTTTACAGTCATTAATGTTGCTTCTGTTACATCTGTAACAATATTCATATTGCCAATTTTTTGTACTTTAGCTGATATGTCCTTATAATTACCCATTGCTAAGACATATACGTTTCCTTCCGTAGTAGAACAAATTTTAGTGGGATTTAGTCCTACGGGTATTCTTTTTGCTTCTGTAAATGTCTTTAGGCCTATTTTAGAAACACTTTTTCCATTTGCATAATCTGCACCATAATTCATTCCGTCTGAGTTAGCAACATACAGGTAGCCGTTGGCCACTGTCATCTCTTCTGGATTTGGACCAACTTTTAATGTAGCATCAATAGTTAGGCTAAGAGTGTCGATACGAGAAACATATCCATCATACATAGAAACATATACTTTTCCATTAGCAGCTATAATATCACGTGGACCTTCCCCTTGAGTGGATGTCGGAACAATCTGTTTGATGGATTTAGCTGTATTTTTGTCTACTATTTCTATAATATTTGAACCATATATGGCAATATACATTTTCGAACCATATACTATTGCATCTTGAGGAGTACCTCCCAAACTTCTTTTGTTTATGTCAAAAAATACATTGTTGCTTGCTGTTCCTTTTTCAAAGTTAATAAAAGAAAGTGTTCCATTAACATTGTTGCTAAGATTACCTGCATTAATAACGTACAAGCCTGTTGCCTCGGTTGGTGAAGTTGCTTCAGGAGTCGTGTCGGGTTGTGAAGAAGGGTCTTCTTCCGGATCTCTAGGAACTTCGATCTCATTGTCATCATCGTTACAAGCACAGAACAGCGGAGCTATACTAAATAAGGCTGCTGCAAAAAATAAATGTTTGAATTTCATACTTATATAATTTTTAAAAATGAATACTGCAAGTTAGTTTATAGCTTCTACCCGGCATCGGGTAGCTTTTCACTATGTCATATTGTTTATTTCCCAAATTAATAATATCTCCCCGAAGATTGTATGTAAACTTCTTTATCTTGAAGCTGCGGTATAATGAAAGGCCGTATTCTATATATCCATCCATTTCATTACTTGGACGATTTTCGGATGCAATATACCGTTTGCTCACACCCGTAGCATGAAGAGAAGCATTTATGAAAGGATTTTCCAAGGCTAAAGAAGCACCTGCGCTATGACGTGGGGTATATGCAATCTGATGTTTGTAATATACGACTTCCGGGTCTGTTTTATCTACTGCATATTGATAGGTATAGTTTCCGGTCAATAGTAAGGAATAATGTTTTGCCAGTTGGAAAGTGGTGTTTATATTGGCATCTACTCCCCAAATTTCTACTTTGCCTAAATTTACCATATTCCAGATAAACATATTATAGGGCATTGCCACAATTTTATCTTTTACCTTATTATAATACCCATCCAATGTCAGACTGATTGCTGGTAGCCAGCTTGTAAAGTTGTTCTGGTAAGTGATGCCTACATTATATTGTTGGGCCTTTTCGGGACGAAGGTCACGGCTGCCCATCCGGTCAAAGTAGTTCTCAGAAAAAGTAGCCACTCTGAATATGTCTTTATAGGAAGCCCGAAGGTATAGCTGTCCGTCCGTACAAGGTTTCCATGAAAAGGAGAAGGAAGGGGATAATTTTCGTCGGTTCTCAGCTCCGTTTCCTTCTTTTGCACCATTAAGATATATCGATCCGAGTAGTATGGCAACAGCTGTTATGTTATCAGTTTGATATCGGAGAGTTACTGTTTGTAATATAGAATGCCGGTAAGGGCTTGTATTGTTAGGAGTATTGGCATTTAGGTTATTATATATGTAATCTGCCGCATAAACCATGCTCCAGTGACTAGTCGGAGTATATAGTAATGCTCCTGATGTATAGTATTCTCGTTGGAAATAACGGTCGTTTAATTCTCCTCCGGGGTATTTCCCTCCTTCATCGTGGTAATGAGATTGGCTCCAGTTAAATTTCCCATTGATTAACAAAGAAAGATTATTTTCCCAATAAGTACGGTAATGTACTTGTGAAAAGAAATTTCGTTCGCGTAACTTCTCACGGCTTTTCGCATTGTAAAGAATGACTGCACCGGGTAATTGCTGATCTGTGTCGTAATAATAAATCTTTCCGTTCAGTGTGCTTCTGTTATTAGGGCTGATGTAAAGATTCAGTTCTCCTCTGTAGGTTTGAATGTTGTTGTTATAGCGTTTTTCTTTGGAAACATAATCTCCGTTGACTAAAGTGAAAGGATATAGGTTGTCTGCCCTCATAAATTCATCTGTGGTAGATGCTGAAATCTTTTCGTTAAACTTTTGTTCGTAGCGGATAAGGGGATTAATCATCCCGAAAGAACCTGTCTTTACCTGTCCCGTCAAGTGATTTTTTTTGTTTGAAAAATCCGGGGATATGCTTTGTAATTTTAGGGCGGCAGCAGAAGCAACTGTACGTGCCGGTACAAAAATATCTTCATTGTCCCCAATGGTCAGTGAAATTTGCTGAATATTGTCAATAGAGAAACGAGACAAGTCTATTTGTCCGCTTTGACAATCACTGAGTGTCACCCCGTCATAAACTACGGCTGTATGTTTGGCTCCTAAACTCCGGACGGAGATAGTTTTCATTCCTCCTGCACCCCCATAATCTTTTATGTTGACTCCTGAGAAGCGACGTAAAGCATCAGCAATATCCGTAATGCCTTGTTGTTGCAATTGCTTCTTGTTGAGTTGTTGGAAGGGGCTAATACTTTTTACTTGTTGCTTGGTACGTTCAGCAGTTACTATAACATCGGATATATAATGCATTTTGTTGATTATAGTATCCTCTTTCTCTAGTGCATGTGTAACTTCAGATGATAATATAAAATTAATCAAATAGAAAAATTGTAGTATATATCTGATATTATATTTCATTTCTTGAATTTTAAAGAGCTACGATTGTATAATTAAATAGTTCTTCTGTAGATATTTTTGTAACAGGAAGAGAGTTAACAAAATCTCTAAGACCATAAGTGTCTAGTAAATAATCTTTGTGAATTGAAAAGGCATATTTTTTGTTATTGCTGGAATATAATAGATAGATTACATTATCTTTATTGTTGATAAATTTTTGCATTGAATTTTCGTCTATGTCTATAAAACTAGTTCTGGGTGTTGGCGCATTGGCATCTTGGGCGAATATAATTTTTAATCCATAAATTTGACTTAAGCGTTTTGTCTCTTCTTCTACAGTCGGGTTAATTGAGCCTGTGGAAGGAATAAATGGACACATGTGTATGTTTATTTCGTTACCAAATCTAGTAACTAAACATGAGATTATTGTTTGTCCTCCGTATTGTCTTACGAGTTCTAGTTTGATATATGGTTCTCGTATTTGTGTTATGGAAGGAACTCCATTCTCTATGAAATATTTAAAATCTTTTTTCATATTCTCTTCTAACATAAACTCTGTTATAGGAATTAAACCTTCATCTGCTATATCAATGATTTTATGGGTACTTTTATCATTTAAAGAGCTAACCCATTGAGAAAGATTTATATCTGCATTATCGACTTTTGTCGGTATTGAGAAATTAGAGAAGAAAGGAGATCCTCCTATTGTTTTTACTGAAGTTTCCATAGCTTCTATTTTATTTGTTGATGTAGTAGCATGGCTGTAGTCTTTACCAATACCTCCTTCAGCAGATACATTACCGTCTTTATCTTTCTGGAACTTAAATCCATAAGATGCAGATATATCTGTGTTCATATTCTTTTCTTTCGTTTCGGTAGATTCATTGTTTCGATAGATTCCGGTATAAAGTGCTGTGGCACGTCCTCCAGTGATGAAACTTGATAAAACAAAACCACCATAGTTGTTGAAAAATTCACTTGGAGTAAGATTATAAAGTTCTTCCTTGAAGTCCTCTGTCAAATAATCCAATTTTATTTTCTTGATAATATTAGAACTTGTTTGCATATAATAGGATGCATCTCTGATTTGGATATTCAATTCTCCAAATATTCTTTTGCTTTCTTCCACTTTGGAGGTTGTGAATACTTCTGTCATTGTCTTATGTGCACCTAAAGAGAATAAACCCAAATTTAAGGTGAAGCCAGCATTGTTTATTTTTTTTTTGTAGTACTTGAGTTTTCTGTATATCTATCAAAATCAGTGTATGCAAAACTTTGTGCTTCACCTTTTCCTATTTCATTTTTCCAAAAATAGCTAGGATAATCTCTCATTAGCTTTTCTGTATTAATGACTTGAATTTTAATATCTTCAGGGTCCCCTAATGGGAAATGACTGCAAGTGAAAGATCTACCTAAATAATCACTGAAGGATAGTGTCGGTATAGATTTGGTATTTCTTGGTTTCGTCTTTCTCTGAGATAATATTAACGGATAGCGACTATCTCGTTCTTTTAATACGATCTCTTTACCAGCATCGTTTTGATTAACACTTAGGTCTAGGTCTTGCTCTTCATTACATGATATAAAGGCTATCATGCAAAGAAATAATAAGTTTACTTTCTTCATTATGTTTTATTCTTTATGTAAATAATAAATCTGCTTTTTTTAATCGAATACCCAACATAATCAAAAAGATATAATTAACCCTAGCTAATTTGTTACCTTTTGCTCAAAACAATGAGTGAGTATTTTATTTTTAACTCTTTAAACTCTTTCCTCGAAAGTTTAAAGTATGACTTTACGTTTTGCAGGTCTTCTGACTTACTCCTGTTTACTTGCCTTCCCACCTTATTATATATACAGGCAGTGGCGTGAGTGATAAGTAAACCTATCCCCTTATAAGGGTAGATGGAGCTTACAGCAGCGGGACTGTTCAGGACTTGCACCTGATTCCCTTTTCATCCGGTGCCTCGCCCTTATGTGGAGGCATCGCGGAACAAAACTGTCCAAAGGTAGAGGAAATCTGTGAGACAGCAAAAATAAAACCATAAAAAAAACAAAAATCGGGCACTCTCTCTTTTATTTCAGTACTTTTGTTGATTAAACCAATTGACTAATTCTAACCATGAAAAAAAAGATTATTTATCTGTTGCTGTTGATGCAGCTCATGCCTCTATGTTTGATGGCCCAGTCAAAATCGACTTTCGAGATTAAAGACGGACATTTTTACCGGAACGGTAAAGTGACCCCTATTCTTTCAGGAGAAATGCATTATGCCCGAATCCCTCATCAGTATTGGCGTCATCGCCTGCAAATGATGAAAGGCATGGGGCTGAATACGGTAGCTACCTATGTGTTTTGGAATCTTCACGAACCGGAACCGGGAAAATGGGATTTCACGGGTGACAAAACCCTGGCTGAATATATCAGGATAGCCGGAGAGGAAGGAATGATGGTGATTCTTCGTCCCGGACCGTATGTTTGTGCCGAATGGGAGTTTGGCGGTTACCCCTGGTGGCTGCAAAATGTGAAAGGCATGGAGATCAGAAGAGATAATGCCGAGTTCCTGAAATATACCAAAATGTATATTGACCGTCTGTATAAAGAAGTGGGAAACCTGCAATGCACCAAGGGCGGTCCCATCATCATGGTGCAGTGTGAAAACGAATTCGGATCGTATGTGGCGCAGCGCAAGGATATTCCTTTGGAAGAACACCGTGCCTACAATGCCAAGATCAAACAGCAGTTGGCGGATGCCGGTTTCAATGTGCCTCTGTTCACTTCCGACGGCAGCTGGCTGTTTGAAGGAGGAACCACCCGGGGAGCTTTGCCGACAGCGAATGGGGAAAGTGATATTGAGAACCTGAAAAAAGTGGTCAATCAGTATCATGACGGGAAAGGTCCGTATATGGTAGCTGAGTTCTATCCCGGCTGGTTGTCTCATTGGGCGGAACCGTTTCCGCAGGTGAGTGCTTCACAAATAGCCCGCCAGACAGAGGCTTACCTGAAAAATGATGTCTCTTTCAATGTCTATATGGTACACGGGGGCACTAACTTCGGCTTTACCAGTGGAGCGAATTATGACAAGAAGCGCGATATACAGCCCGACTTGACGAGTTATGACTATGACGCGCCTATCAGTGAGGCGGGATGGGTGACTCCGAAATACGACTCCATCCGCACGGTGATCAAGAAATATGTAAACTATGCGGTTCCTGAGGCACCGGCCCCGATACCGGTCATCGAAATACCTTCCATCAAGTTGGATAAAGTGGCTGATGTACTGGGCTATGCCGAGAAGATGAAACCGGTTGTGAATGATACACCGCTGACATTCGAGCAGTTGAATCAAGGAAATGGATATGTGTTATATACCCGCCATTTTAACCAGCCCATCAGCGGAACACTGGAGATTCCCGGCCTGCGCGACTATGCCGTGGTTTACGTTGACGGCGAGAAGGCGGGAGTGCTGAACCGCAATACCCAGACTTACTCGATGGAGATAGATGTGCCGTTCAATGCTACGTTGCAGATTCTTGTTGAAAACATGGGCCGAATTAATTATGGCAGCGAAATTGTTCATAATACAAAGGGAATCATCAGCCCTGTCACCATTGCCGGCAAGGAAATAACAGGTGGATGGAACATGTATCCGTTGCCGATGAGCGAAGTTCCCGATTTGGGCAAACTGGGAAATAATGTGTATGCAAACGGATCGGTAAAGGCGGCTAAGTTAAAAGATTGCCCGGTGCTTTATGAAGGTACATTTACGTTGAAGGAAACCGGCGATACATTTATTGATATGGAGCAATGGGGAAAAGGAATTATTTTCATCAACGGAATCAATATAGGACGTTACTGGCAGGTAGGCCCCCAGCAGACTCTTTATATTCCCGGAGTTTGGCTGAAAAAAGGGGAAAACAAGATTGTCATTTTCGAGCAGTTGAACGCAGAGCCTAAGGCTGAGGTAGGAACCGTGAAAGTGCCTGTCCTGATGAAACTGAATAATTAAGCCCGAAAGAATAGCTGTAAAAAGACAAGGTAACAGGATTGCCATTCCGGACCCGTGTAAAAACCGGTAGGGAATGGCAATTATAGTTCTAGAAACAAGATGCCCTGTGTGAGGGATGTTCATCATTTAATCTTTTCCCGAATCTTGCTAAGATAGGCACGCATCCCCACAGCATCTTTCTTGTTGATGATATCCAACAGCTCATTTAATTCTGTACGGATACCTTCTACCTGTGCCGGGGTGCGGGGATTGAATAAAATTTCCTGCAACAGGTAGTCGTCTTCGCTTAGTACTCCCTTGGCTATCTTCATGTGACGTTTGAAAGTAGTACCCGGTGCGTCCTGATGCTTCATCACTGCCGCAAAAACGAAAGTGGAAACAAAAGGGATAGACAACGAATAGGCCACTGTCTCATCATGCTCGTCGAAGGTATATTCAAAGATATTCAGTCCAAGGTTCTGGTATAAGTCCTTGAAGAAGATTTTACCCAGATGGTCGCCTTCGCTGATGATGATGGCATTTTCGGTGCTCAGTTTGTCAAGGTTGGCAAAGGTGGGACCGAACATGGGGTGAGTAGACACATAACGGAATCCGCATTGGTCATAAAACTCTTTCAGTCCGGTCTTTACCGAGGCGATATCGCTGATGATGCAATCCTTGGGGAGAGCAGGCAATACTTGGTGAAAAGCATCCAGCGTATATTTCACGGTTGCCGCATTGATAACCAGTTCGGGTTTGAATTCTTCAATCTCTTCCAGTGTGGTATATCGGTAGGTGTTGTAAACGAAACGAAGGCGTTTCGGGTCAACATCAAATACAGCGGTTTCGTGCTGGAAGCTCAATACATCGGTAAAGAAGGAGCCCATTTTACCGGCTCCTAAAATTAATATTCTCATCGGTTTACTTATTTATGATTTCCATTTGTTGCCTTACACTTTCTTCGTGGATGGCTTCGAATACTTTTTTTATGAAGTCTGAATCCATGCCGCACAATGAACCTTGTGCACCGCGCTTGTCCAGAATCTCATTGTAACGACCTGTCTGTAGAATGGTCATATCATGTTCTTTCTTGAATGTACCGATTTCACGGCAGACACGCATACGTTTTGCCAATACTTCGATAATCTCATTGTCGCAATCATCGATTTGGTTACGCAGTTCACCCAGATTTTCAGTTGTTTGGGTTTCTTTGCGGATGACCAGCAGATTCAGGATGTAGTCCAGCACATCGGGAGTGACTTGTTGGGCGGCATCGCTCCATGCACAGTCGGGATTGCAGTGTGATTCTACGATTAAGCCGTCAAAACCTAAGTCCATCGCCTGCTGGCAGAGGGGAGCTACCAACTCGCGCTTGCCACCGATATGGCTGGGGTCACAGAAAATAGGCAGTTCGGGAATGCGGCGGCGCAATTCGATAGGGATATGCCATTGGGGTAGGTTACGGTAAATCTTTTTATCATAAGAAGAGAATCCGCGATGGATAGCACCCAGTTGCTTCAAACCTGCATTGTTGATGCGCTCAAAAGCTCCAATCCACAATTCAAGGTCAGGGTTGACAGGGTTTTTAATCAATATAGGAATATCCACACCTTTCAGTGCATCGGCAATTTCCTGCACGGCAAACGGATTGGCACCGACACGGGAGAATCCACTGCGGAGGAAATGGCCGCCGCGCTGCTGGCCCAGTCCCCCCGCACCTTCTCCTACACCACCCAGCCGGGGGATACCATGGAGTCCGTCACAGCCCTCTTTTCCATGACAGAGGAGCGGTTCCGGGAACTCAACCCCGACCTCACCCTGGAGCCGGCGGCCCCCACGGCCTCCAGTCCCTTGGATGAGCTGCCGGACAACGAGGCCGCCGATGCCCAGGTCTCGGCCGCAGAGGAGCCATCCCCGGACAGCGCAGAAGCGGACTCCCAGGCCGACGAGAACGTCATTGACCTGGAGGCACTCCTGGGCGACCAGCTGCAAACCCCGCTGGAAGCGGGGCTCACCATCACCATTGAGCAGTCCTGCCCCCTGCTGGTGGTCTCCACCGTGGAGGAGATGAACCTCACCCGGGAGATTCTCCCCGACTTAGAGACCCAAGAGGTGCAACCATTACGAAA
>ENA-OPRT01000820-OPRT01000820.1-human-gut-metagenome-genome-assembly--contig:-NODE-820-length-13892-cov-8.162608_pt1 | contig 13892 bp, 16 predicted proteins | sample MGYA00241895_ERZ501884 | MGnify/ENA primary metagenome ERZ501884 (study PRJEB25962, sample SAMEA2042225) | human gut metagenome | biome: human gut; feature: human-associated habitat; material: faeces...
GACGACCTCGACGATGATGGATGGGAAGAAGGGTTCTATATCGACCTGTTCTAAACCACCGTCTGTTTTCTATACCCTCCTTTGGCAGAATCATTAGTTTACATAACTTAGTTTCAGCAAGGACTTTCCTATAATAAATAAAGAGAAGGGGGGGATTTATTTCCCCGCCTCTTCCTGCTGCCTCCGCCGCACTATAAACTTAAACACTCCGTTTCTTCCGCATCCGAATTCCAATCAATTCCTTCACATCCTCCAGTACGTCCCCGTCCCTTACCTCTATCATCATCCATCTTCCCCCATTAAAAGGAGCGGTATCATGATACAACTGACGGACATAAGCAGTACAGCCGTTAAGTGCCAGTTCTGCCTCCGGGGCTTCCTTTGCCCCCACCGACACCATGCAGATAAAATACCCTTCCTCAGGATACAATGTGCAGACCGCCCTGGATCCCTTCTTATACTTTACGTTCCATCCTCCCTGCATGGAGCATCTGCTGTACTCAATCCTGGGGGATATATGAAATGTGTCCTCCAGCCAGGCCAAAAGCTGCTGCCAGCAGGGACTTGCTATATATCTTCCGATTTGCTCCATGTCCGGCTGCCTGTGAGCCGGGTATACCTCCATCCATGTCATTGCGTACCTTCCTTTCATTCTGACGGAGGACGAAGCGGGACAGCGCCGCCCATGATGAAAGCCCCTCATGATAGCCCTCCATATCATACATCTCATATATCTGTCATTTCACGATTATACCACATATAAAATGACATCTGTATGTCATGTTTTCAGGTTAAACACCATGTCCTGCACATCCCCCAACCTCCAATGCGTCTCTGTTCCCTGACACTGCCAGGTCAACCAGCCCTTCCATATCATACTTTTCCAGCCCTCCATAGCTTTCTGCCTCCTTTTATAAAGTTAGAGGGAAGATACTGCTGGTCTGTGACATATAATATGAAACAATGTATTCTTCCCGGCCGGATGAGTGCCATTTCACTGACCCACCAACCGCCTGACTCCTTTTTCCGATATCACCATATCCATCATCTGGTCGTGGGGCTCCACAGGTATGTCCGCGCGCATGATCCGTTCCCTGCATATGACTGCCTTCACGGCCCGGGTCCTGCCCAGATAGCGGTCATAGTACCCGCCGCCGTACCCCAGCCGCCTGCCGTCGTGGCTGCATGACATGCATGGCACAATGGCCAGATTGATTTCCTCCGCCTGTATAACCGGAGCATGTGCTCCCGGTTCCATTATACCGTATTTTCCTGCCTCCAAATCCCGAAGGCTCCTGATTTCACGTACTTCCATAATCCCTCTGGAGATGCACCTGGGAACCCCCACCCGTTTTCCCCTCCTTAAGGCATCCTCCAGTATGGGCGCTGTATCAATCTCACTGCTGGTTCCCACAAAGCAGAACAGGGTGCCCGCCTGTTCATATTCCGGCAGACCGGCCACATGCCGGAATATTTGAAGGTCCGCCTCCTTTGTATACCCTTTATCCAGCGCCGCAACCGCAGCTTTTATCTCCCGGCGCAATGCTCTTTTCCGGTCCTCTGATGTATTCAGTTCTTCCAAAGCCATAGATGTTTCCCCTCCCTGTGGGTATTTCCCTAATTATACACTGCCCCATATTGGAAAACAACCACCTGGTAAGCGGACCTGGAAAGGCCTGGGATGCGGACCCGGAAAGCGGCAGACCTTCTGACTTGTATTTTTTCTTATTAGCGGATACAATGGTATCAAACGGACGGACGAAACAGAGGAAGAGCTTTATTTACCTGTTTGAAAGCTCAGAACTTTCTTCTATATTATAAACCACGTATCCCGCGTCCTTAACAGCCTGTTTGAGCTCATTGTTACCATGCTCCTGTTTCATCCGCACCAGGGCCTCGCCCTTTTCCAGGTCCACCTGGGCCCACACCCCTTCCAGGCTGTTGAGGGCGTTTTCCACATGGCAGGCACAATTACCGCAGGACATGCCGTCCACCTTGAGAATCCGTGAATAGGGATAGTGTGATTTATCCTTATCCCTGACTTTGATTTTTTTCACCGATGGCTGGGAGGAGGCTCCGCAGCACCCGGAGGTTAGTTTTTTGGCATAGCTCTTGATTCCAATGATTGCAATGACAATCAGGACAGCGCATATAATAGCTGTTGACATAATATCATCTCCCTTTTGATTAGCTGATAAATGGTTTCGATGAATGGTTTATACAATAAGATTAGCATTGACTAACTCAAATGTCAATTCCTTCTTTCACCCACCCCCGCCTTCTCCCCATCCCCAAAGCAAACGTGTCCTGAAAGCCGGCCCTCCATATAAAAGGCAGCTTCCAGGACACATAATCTTACTCCGCGGGCTCCGGGCCCGCGAATATTTTATATGATATTCTCAACACACAACTATTTCTCTTTCATCAATGCCTTAACAAGGGCCGCCCCCGCAAACAGCATAATGAATATAAAGGGGAATGCCGCTGCAAGTGAAATGGTCTGAAGGGGTTTTAATCCTCCCGCAATCAGAAGTCCCACAGCCAGAAGAGACTGTACAACGCCCCACAGCACCTTTCTTCCGTTCTTGGGATTTAAGTCTCCCTTGGAGGAGAACATGGCAAGCACAAAGGTACCGGAGTTTGCCGAGGTAATGAAGAATGTACACAACAGTATGAGGGATACCACGCACAGAATCATTCCCAGAGGGTACTTGCCCATAACAATGAACAGTCCCGTCTCAGGCTTGCTTGCAATATCCGCCAGCTGGGCAACGGAAAGCGTACCGTCCATACCCAAATGCAGACCCAGGCTTCCCATAATGGCAAACCAGAGAATGGACCCCAGAGCCGGTGCCAGCACCACGCCTGCGATGAATTCCCGAATCGTCCTGCCCTTGGAGATACGGGCAATGAACGATCCCACAAATGGAGCCCATGCAATCCACCATGCCCAGTAGAACACCCTCCATGCTCCAACCCAGTTATTGTCACCGTAATTGTTAATCATGAGGCTGTCCCCAAAAAAGTTCTGCAGATACTGCCCCAGTCCGTTTGTCAGGTTGTTAAGAATCTCAAGTTTTGGCCCTACCAGGAATGTAACAGTGATCAGGCCAATGGCAATATATAAGTTAGCGTCGGAAATGATCTTAATACCGCGGCTGATGCCGTCAACAGCAGACCAGATATAGATAACGCTTATTACCGCAATGATAATAATTTGAATCACCAGGGTCGTCGGAATGCCAAACAGGTAGTTAAGTCCTGCATTAATCTGCATGACGCCCAGTCCAAGGGAAGTAACAACACCCGCAACAGTGGCGAACACCGCCAGTACGTCGATGGTCTTTCCCACCCATCCGTTGATTCCCTTTTCACCGATAAGGGGTTCAAATATGGAGCTGATAAGGCCCGGTTTTCCCTTGCGGAACTGGAAATAGGCAAGACCCAGTCCAATGATGCAGTAGTTTGCCCACGGATGAAGTCCCCAGTGCATATAGCTGGAACGTATGGCAAAGTTTGCGGCAGCTTCCGTACCGGCCTCAATTCCGGGAATCGGGTTTGAGAAATGTGCCAGCGGCTCAGAGATTCCCCAGAATACCAGACCCACTCCCATGCCTGCCCCAAACAGCATGGCAAACCAGGATACGGTGGAATATTCCGGCTTGGAGTCATCCGGTCCAAGCTTAATCTTTCCCCATTTGCTGAAAGCAATGGCAACTGAAAAAATAACAAATGCGGTCATGGCCATAAGATAAAGCCAGCCGAAATTATTGGTCAGAAATGAATATGCCGAATTTGAAACAACTGTAAAGTTGGCATTAAAGGCAACCGCCCATATTGCCATGATAATGGTTATTGCTAATGAAACTACGAATACCTGATTTTTGTCTTTCATATAGGCCCTCTCCTTCTCCTAAAAGCATGCGGACAGCCGGCAGAATGATTCTGGACAGCCAAACAAAAGCTCTCAAGCAAACACAAATGCCGCCTGACAGGCCCCCCTGCCAGGCGGCACACAAAGCCACTCATCACTCATGGCATACAGAACCGTATTTCGTACCGCCCTGTATCCTAGATTTCTACTTTGAAAATCGTCTGCTTTTTAATATCTGTAGCCAGAGCATCCAGCGCTGCCTCCACTCTGGATCGGCGGAGCAGATGCTGCTCCTCCCTGGAGGTGGAAGGATTGCCGAGAGGATATGGTATGGATATGGTTGGAACCATACGATTTACACCAACCGTCTGGGCAACCGGAAGAAGGTTACACATAAGTACAACAGGGAAGCCTGCGCGCTCAAATTCTTTTACCATCGTTGACCCGCAACGAGTACAGGTCCCTCAGGTGGAGACCATGATAACGGCGTCCACATGGTCCTCCTTCAGAAGCGGTATGATTTCCTTGGCCATTCTTCTGGCCTCTCCCTGTGTGGTTCCGGTTCCTACGGTTGAATAGAAATAATCGTGGAGGGAACCATATTTGCCCTCATTCAGGAATTCCCTCATAACATCCACAGGCATGATGACGTTGGGGTCCGCGTTGGCAGCCGCCGGGTCAAAGCCCGCGTGGATTGTCTTAAACTCACCGCTCTCTAAGCGGTCCAACTTGGAGATGTCATATCTGCCCCAGCGTGTTGCAGATGCGGACTGAATCCTGTCCGGATTGTCCACAGGAACAATACCGCCGGTGTTGGCCAATGCAATCCTGGCATGCTTTAAGTCCTTAAGAGCCGGTGCAATGGGTACCAGGTCCTTCTTAGGAATAATCAGCTCAGACTGATAGGGCTGTCCTGTAGCCTTGGCAATGAGCATATCCACTGCGCGGTCTGCTGCCGCCACGCCGTCCTCACGCCATACCTGATGCCGGATTCCTCTTGCATAATACCCTTCTGCGTCCGGTCCCTCCGGTGTCTGGCCCTTTAACAGCTTATCAGCCAGCTTTACCATGGCGCCTGCATCCTTCTTCATGCTGGCTGCGGAATGGCTGCCCATCATGATGTACATATCCTTCTTAAACATCTCAACGCCGGGGTTCTCCGCGTGCATGGATGTGATGACCGGTACGCCGAACTTGGCGGAAACCGCCTTTCCAATCTCGCCGCAGGCAACACCGTAGCGGCCTGCCTGGAAGGCCGGTCCGGCCAGGAAAAGATCAAACTCCCTGCCCTTTAATGCGGTCAGAATCCTTTCAATGGCTTCATCTCTGTGTGTGCTCATAAAGTTGTCACCACAGATAATGGTTGTGGTAACCCGGGCGTCAATCTCTGCCAGCATCTGGTTAATGGCTGCTGTGGGTCCTATGACGCCGTCTCTGACTTCCGGTTCGTAATCAGCCTTGTCTTCTCCGCCAATGCCCGCGAAGAACTGATTGATATAACAGATAACGTTCTTCATAACGAAACTCCTTTCACTGATTTTCCTTAAAATTCCCTGACAGTCTTGGTGGACCAGCCGATAATCTGGTCTCCGCAGAACATGGCGTTGTTTTCCATGATGATGGATCCATCCGGCCTGACAGACGGCCCTAAAATCTCATCCCCGGCCCAGCCTCCTGACAGACCATCCCTTGCAAGGGCTTCCAGCTCGCCGATTACCTCCGGCATTGGCGGAAGTTCAACCAATTCAGAAACATTACCGGTAGAAACAATGGCATCTTCCTTCTCATCCATGGAAACCAGGGGATCGGACTTGCCGTCACGGCCTGTACACTCATTTGTAAGACCAACCGTCTTAACGCCGGCGTCCTCCAGAGCCACGATGCAGCCTGTAAAGTCAGCGTCCGGATTGCCGTAGCCTTCCTCAGTCACAAGGGCGGCGTCCGCTCCAAGGGATTTCGCAATCTGCGCCACAAACAGCGCGGAACGCTCCTTCTGCTCCAGTGCAACATTCAGGTTTGACATGATGACACCCAGGAAGTTAAGGGTCTTGCCGTGCTCCTTGTACAGCCTCTTGATAACAGGACAATTCTGGAAATCATAGGTTGCCCACTTAGAAGAGCATGGCATGAAGCTTCCGGAAATCATGGCTCCGTCCAAAACCTCGTTGGGATTCATGAAGGTGGGAAGCATATGGTTGCAGTCCCATCCATAGCAGAGGTCGTTGTAACCCATCTCCTCCATCTGAGACTGAGGCTGCATCACGTATACAACGGATGGAAGCTTTTCCGTCTCAGGAGCTCTCCTGATAACCGGTTCCAGCTCGTAGCTTTCAACCTCTTCCGGCTCCATATCCTTTACACAGGAACCAATGTACTCGGCAAGTTTGTGAACCGCCTCCCTGATAGCCCTGTTTTTCTTCTGCTGTTCCCGTTTCTCAAACTCCTCGTCTGTATCTGCAACCAGCACAAGATTCTTAAGTTTGGAGAAATATGTATATTTAGCGCCTTCCCCTCCCATGTCAATCAATCCGTCCTGGAAACCTCCCCAGTGACTTCCAACAGCCAAAAGGCTCATATCCTTCAGGCAGTGTGTCCTTCCATCTCCAGCCTGTGACAGTGGTCCTGTGTAACCCGGGAACAGTGCGTCCCCATTTACCTTTACCCTGCACTCTACCGCCTCTTTAACAGGTACCAGTCTCACCATGTCGCCAGGCTTTACTATCCTTAAATCTGCCTCCGTGATGTGTGGGTCTCTCTTGACAAAGGCAAGGCAATCCTCTTTGTCTACCGTAAGGATACCGTTCTCATACTTGGTTTTGTCACCAAAAACGATGTCCTTCACATAAAAATTACCCAGTTCCAGTTTCATAAATGAACTACTCCTTTCTTATAGAAATTTTCTATAGTTCTGGCTATTAACATTTAATATTTTAACATTAACTGTCCGGTTTGCAAGGTTTTTTGTGCATTTTGACGATTTTCAGAACATTGTTGGATAATACCATGGTAACTTTATGCATCATGTAAGGTACTCAATATTTTGTATCCATTCCCTTTGTATTTCAAAGCATACCCCTAATTCGTCCGCCGGTGAATTAGGTTCCAGTTCAAAGACCCGGTCCCAGCTGGCTATGATTCTCTTTTTCAGCATGGGATAGTAGTTGCCAAACGCCTCTGTAACAAGAGCCATCTCATTCTCAATCCCATACCGTTTCAGCTCCTCGTTAAACGCGCGCTCATCCTCCAGGTTAAACGGCACATACATATAATTGACCCTGAACCCCCAGGCATACTCAGAAATGACATAAACCTTTTCCCCGGGTATCCTGAGCGTGAGACACACCGTATCCTCTGTGTTCCTCAGCCTGTATTCATCATGCATGGACAGCCATATGGGAAATGAGCACCCCTGGGGAACATCGATTCTCTCCCTGCACCGCTCGGCGAACCACCGGTAAAGCCTCAGGTAATACTCTGAAATAGAGTCATTTTTCATCCTGATATACTCCTCCTTTACCCGGTAGACACCCGTATTTTCCAGTTCCTCCAGCACCTTTTTGGACTGCCTGGTGTAAACCGTATAATATCCGTTTTCTGTTTTTCTGCTCATATCAAATCCTCCTGACCCATTACATATTTTCCGGCTTCATAAAAAATGAGCCACGGAAGTCTCTTCTGACGGCCGCGGCGATTCATTCTGTTTCTGATGGTTTTTTATCTGGCATTTGCCATGTAATCATGGCCCAGGGTATCGCTGGCATATATACCTACGATGACTTCCACATCACGTTTAAACTCCTGGACTTTATCCTCGATTTCTTCCGGTTCCAGACCATAATCCAGGATGTCCTTCAGGTACCCCTTATACAAAAGGCAGACCATCCGGTTCATCTTCATGGCATTCCCCATCGTAATGACGCCCGCCTGGGCGCAGCGCTCCGCCATGACCATGTCGCGTTCAAACAGGTCCGTGGACTGGAGCATGACCTGGAGATAGGGGCTGACTATATTGATTCGTTCCGGAAACATATCATAGTACTCACGGATGGCTGTGGTCAGATTCCGGCTGGCAGAGCTGAAAAATATGATATCGAAAGCCTGAGGATAGCGGAAGGCAATGCGGCAGTAGCATTCCCATATGCCAATGTGCATGTCCCAGATATCACGCCACTCCTTCTCGTGAATATTCAGCTCTTCCAGATACTCATCCAGATACCCCAGGTTGGCATAATAGAGCAGCTCTTCCACATTCTCAAAATACCGGTACATGCTGGTGGTGCTGCACTGAAATTCCTTGGCCATCCTGCGTATGGAAATGGCCTCAGTCCCCTCGTCCCTAATGATTTCCAATGCCCTCTCTATGTAAACCTTTCTGTTTAAATCCTTAAAATACTTTCTCCTCACTCGTTCATTTTCCACTGAAACCATCCCTTTCTTCTGAAGCTGAATGGGAATTAATTCCCACCACATCCTCCTGTCTGAGCTGCCATACGGCGGCTCCCAGGTTTGTCTGTTCCATATTGTCTATGTCAAATATGCGGTTCCAACTCTTCTTGATTTCCGACTTCAAGTATGGGTAAAAGGGAGACTGAAACACTTCCCAGTAAGCAGACACACCCATCTGGTTCATCTTTTGTTCAAAACGGGCTTCGTCCTCCCGATCCTTTCCCACATAGGAAAGATTCAGAACCTTCTGCCACTTTTCACGGTCAAACAGGACCGCTCGTTCCCTGGGAATGGACAGCTCCAGCAGAAAACTGTCCTGGGACAAATACACCCAGCTCCGGTCGAAAAAAAGCCAGATAGGAGATTCAGCTCCTTCAGGCGGTTTGACCAAGAGCCCGGCCCTCTGTTTGAAAAATCCATACGCCTCCTTAAACACCCAGGCGCTCTCCCCATACTTCCTGTCAATAAATTCCATCTTTACCTGAGAAAATCCATTCTCCCTGATACAATCAAGGACTGCGTCTGTCTGAGCTGTCCACAAATGCAGCATGGAACCCGGGCTGAATCCATCCTCCATATTATCCCTCAGCATATCATCCTCCATGGGCATATTCCTGACTTTTAGCTATATTTTCAGTGTACATTGTTTTATAATATTTGTCAAAAAGAAAACAAAATCCCTTTCGTTCTTTGTCCAATGTTCTATCATATGTCCCTATTTCATACAGTGTAACAGGAGGTGCGTATGAATATTTCACTAACAATAGCCGGAATTCTGTCCGTATCCCTACTGGGGACCCTTCTCCATTTCACCTACCGCTGGTCCGGCCGCAATCCCCTTATCGCCCCTGTCAACGAGTCTGTCTGGGAACATATGAAACTGCTGTTTTTCCCCATGCTTCTGTTTGGACTATGGAGCTTAAAGGGCGAGACCGACGCCTGCCGTATATCTGCATTTCACGCAGGGCTGCTTATGGGAACGCTCCTGATACCGGTACTGTATTACTCTTATACAAGCGCGCTGGGACATAGCATTTTGGCTGTGGATATAACAATATTTTACATCTGCGTCATTGCGGCCTTTCTCATATACCGCGGACTGTCAGGGAGCTGTCTTTTGGAAAAATACAGTCATATGACATCCATGACCGTGTTTCTTTTATTGATTTGTTTTCTGCTGTTTACTTATTTTCCGCCGGGATTTTCTATTTTTAAGGATCCGGAGGGATGATGGAGTGCGACAGAATGATGATGGCATGATAATGGTATGATGATAATAGATGACAGCTTTTCCGGAATTATAATGTGATTAAGTACTGACCCGAAAGGACTTTGAAATGGCCGGTATCACCCGTAACAGGCCTTCAAAATAGTCCGTTATCATCCAATTTGAAATGTATATATAGTCTGTATTTCACAAAACATATATGCTGATTTGCGTAAGCAAATGCCCGTCAGGTATACTGCATAATCTTGATCAGCCCCTTGTCAAGCAGACAGGTGAAATATCTAAAATTTAGTGCGGACGATGCCTGCATTTCGGTTTGGAGTGCAGGCATTTTTCTATGCACACCATTTCTCTTTATATTTGGTTATCCGTTTGTTTGCGGTAGTGTAAAATAGTTTGTGTCTTTGGAAAAAAATGTCTCCTTTTTGGTAAGAATTCAGATATGACAATTCTTATCGAAAAGGAGCATTTTTATGGCAGTAGCTAAGGAACAAATTCGACAGATTATTTCACAAAACAACTTGAACAGTGTGGCGGATGTCTATTCCCTTCTCAAAGAGAGCTTTAAAGACATCCTCCAGGAGTTGATGGAGGCGGAACTCGATGCTTCCCTTGGTTATGAAAAGAACCAAAAAGGAGAGCTCTCCTTAAACAATAAGCGTAACGGTCATTCCCCTAAGACCCTCAAAAGCCAGTATGGGGAATTTCAGGTGGATGTGCCCAGAGACCGCAATGGGGAGTTTGAACCAAAACTCATCCCGAAATACCAGCGGGATATTTCAGGAATTGAAGAAAAGGTCATTTCTTTGTACGCAAGGGGAATGAGCACAAGGGACATTCATGACCAGCTCCAGGAGCTTTATGGGATCGAACTCTCTGCGGAAATGGTCAGCAAAATCACTGACAAGATTCTCCCACAAGTCAAAGAGTGGCAGCCCCGCCCCTTGGCGCCTATTTACCCTTTCATCTTCATGGACTGCATCCACTATAAGGTACGGGAAGATGGACGTATTTTAAGCAGGGCTGCCTATGTAGTTCTTGGAGTTACCACGCAAGGGTATAAGGATATCCTCAGCATCACCGTAGGGGCAAATGAAACTAGCAAGTTTTGGCTTGGGATGCATTTGTTCTTCCTCGGTTGCTCCTTCAGCATTCAAATCGCTATTCGCTTTACTATATTGCATCTTTGCAGACAAATCTTCCATATATGATTCAAGACTTTCTAAATACATAAGGTTGTCCCTAAAATATTTGGCAACGGTTAAATCCGCTTTCCAATAATCTGACATTGCATTTGGAATCATTTTGTCATACTTAATCTCACGAATAGACGCAACAAATTTTTTCTGTTCGAGTGTAGTAATTTTGTCTTTAGGAACAACTGCTTTTGCGTACTCATTTGGAAGTGGTGCAGTTCCTTTTGTTCCATATGCTGTTGATTGTATCTGTAGAATTTCATCAAATGCTGACTTGGTCACCTCCCATTTATGCGGGGGTTCCTTAACTTTTATTAATATTTCGCCAAGCAAAGCACCTATATATCCGTCTCTATTTTCGGAAGGAATATGACCTACATATTTAGAAAATTCATTAGATATACCGTCTATTGAAGTTTTGGCAGCTTCAATCGTAAATTTATCTAATATTTCCAAAAGGCGACTTTCGTCATAAGAGTCACCGAAAATTCTATTATATTGATTCCTGAATGTTTCTTCATTTTTCTTAGAGATAGCTCCTATATCTTTTAAGCGTTTTAATTTCTCAGTCTTTTTTATATTATTCCAACTATGAAACGGAGAATCACTTTGAATTGTAGCTGTAGTACTGAGTATATAATTGGAAAAGTTTTTTACACGCTCATAGTCTACATACCAATTTGCAAGTGTCTTCCAAAAATCTATATCTCTGTCCAAAATAGATTTATTACCAAAATGATGTTTTACTTCTCCCTGAAAGCGACCACCCACATCATTTATAATGCTCACATCACCATTTGTCTCAATTTGCAGAGTATCGCCATCGTTCAATTCAAAGCAATCTCTTAAAGCTATTAGATACTGGTATATATCACCAGCTTTTTGCAATGTTGCATCATTAACTGCTCTTGTCACGGTCAATACCTCCCTTCAGATTTGACCATTTTCTCGCATTGCTTTTCCAGATATTTTGCCATTCTTTCTCATTCACAATCGCATCCAACACAGGCTCAAGAAAAGTCTGGATTTCCGCAATAACGAATGAAAACTCAAGCGTGTTATCTTTTATGGTTTTCAAAAAGAATTTCCAACGCTTCTGCATATCTTCATCATCGGCAAGTGCAACAACACGCTTAAAACTATCTCTGTCATAGGGAGTACCACGCCGCTGTAAGGTTTCAAATACAGCTGCCTGCAATTTTGCACCCTCAAAATCGAATGTCCTTGAGAGATAATAAATGTCATAAAAATCTTTCATTCTGCCTGTCAGTTCAAAGCGTTGCAGTATGGCATCAAACTTCTCGGCAATGGTGCTTTCAAGGGAATAAGTTTTGATTACAGGTGCTTCAAAGTCTGGAAGCTGAGTATTGATTGTGCGTTCTTCGGCACGGGGGACTATAATATCACCCACGCCTATATCAACATTGAACGGCACACGCACATTTTTTATTTGAGCAATAATCTGTGTACTGATACCGTGATATTTTCTTTGCGGAGAAATCTCTTCAAAGCCTTTTGCTCGCATTTCTATATAATCGTTACCAGTCGGTGTGTCGATGATTTTACAAATCAAATCTTTAACAGCATCTATTGAATTAGAGTATCCACGGAGCAGGAAATCGACATCAATGGTAGCTCGACTTTCAAAATTGGTTAGAGTATAAATGAACAATCCACCTTTGAGTATTAGTGTATCCTCACACCCAGATTTTGATAGCTTTCTCAAAAATTCTTCCTGCACAAAAAGTTGTAAGCATTGCTGATAGCTGATACCAGAAGCTTTTGCTTTATTTCTCAGCTTTGCCAGAACGGAAGCTGCTATATCTGCCATTACAACCACACTCCAATCAATTCTTTTACACGCGTTTGTACACGCAAAACTTTCGCATATTCTATAAGATTCGGTATATTCTTTTTCGGGTCTTTAACATAGCCCTGTACTGCTTTATTAAAAACCTCCTTATCCATCTTGTTCATATTTCGCAGCACATCGCAAATAGTACGGTCACGGTCATAAATGCGGACTTTGTGGAAATCAATTTCACCCTCGGTTTCGCCCAGCGTAACCAACTCTGACTCTACACGATATGCCTTTATAAACGGATAATCGATTTTTGTTCGCCGCTTAGAGACATTTTTATCTATTGCAAAGTTCCACTCAGCAGGATTTCTGTCACTGTATCTATAATAGAATAGGGCAGTCTCCATACAGAGCACTGCATCGGGAAACAATCGATTGATAATGACAACTTCGCTTTCTCCATAATCTTGAGTCCAGTGATAGTAACCTCGCCTGACTCTTTCAATCAATCCTTCGTCTAAAAGTTGTTTTATATCTGCATAGTATAACTTTGAAGCTGTAAGTTCAGCAGTAGTCATAACATAATTATGACTGCTAAACAACATTCTCAGTGTCTCAATATCTTTATTCTGAAGCATATCTTCACCTCTATTTAATCGCCCTTAATCAAAGCAATGATTGGGCACTTTACTATATTATATTCGATTTTTCTCTTTAAGTCAATAATAGCAAAGTGAACGCTTTTAATTGTACCAATCAGGCAGTTTAGTATAAAATCTGTCCTCCGCTTTTATAACCAGATAAAATATTGGTCAGCGAAAAGACAAATATGTAAAAAAATAAGCGTACCACTGTTTTTATGATACGCTCATCATTATTAAATTACCTCAAAATGCTTCAAAGCATCCTTTATCGCTTCCGCTTTCTCCGCCGTCGGATGCTTCCTCGGTTGTTTCAATTCCTCTACCGCATTAGGGGCATCATACATCGGCAATCCTAACTCCCTCTTTACCTCTGCGATATATGCGGTATGTACTTTGAAGCCATATTTCGCTTCTATGTACTCCTTAATCATCTTGTATGTAACTCGTTCCTTCGGCTTGTACGCTTCGGCTCTCTTGGCTATATTATCAAGCGGCACTTTGCCCTCACCCTCGCCAAACTCGACTTTTACGTTGATTACACTGTCGGGTTTTTTGTGGGAAAGCATTACAACCGTCTCAACGTGCACCGTAAGTCGATGTCAAAAAATCATGTGTGCTACACAATATTATAGCGTAACTTATTATCTTCACGACTTTACAACTTTTATAAATGCCAGCACTGTTGCCGAATTAACTGTTTTAA
>ENA-OPRT01000829-OPRT01000829.1-human-gut-metagenome-genome-assembly--contig:-NODE-829-length-13814-cov-3.138019_pt1 | contig 13814 bp, 13 predicted proteins | sample MGYA00241895_ERZ501884 | MGnify/ENA primary metagenome ERZ501884 (study PRJEB25962, sample SAMEA2042225) | human gut metagenome | biome: human gut; feature: human-associated habitat; material: faeces...
CCAGGCCTTCTCTTGCTAGTATGGATATAATCTGCTCCAAATATTTACTGGAAATTGATCAGCAAATTTACCGTCAATGATTTCCTGACAAGCCTGCACAATAGCCTTTGCTTTTTCCGGTTCAAGGGCGCCGATTTCTTCATTGGCAAGGGCAGCGGCCATTTTGACTTCAGCAACAGCTTTAATTACGTGAGGTAATTCATTGAAGGTATGATCGGTGACGTCATAATTCTGGGCACAGCGGACAGTTTGGATGCCGAAGTAGGCATCATCCGGAACCGGCAAAGAGCCTAATGAATCTTTTTCAATACGCATTTTTAGTTCCTTTTAGAATACAAAGTAAGAGATAACAAGACCGATCAAGATTGAGCTAATGCAGGTGACAAATCCAGGAAGTTGGAAGCTGTGGTTTAAGACATAGCTGCCGATCTTGGTCGTTCCCGAACGGTCGAAGGTGATTGCAGAAATTGCACTGCCGGTTGCAGGGAAGAAGAACAGACCATTGACGGCGGGTGCAAAAGCTACCAAAGAGCCGAGCGGCAAACCAAGGGAGACGCCTAGAGGCATAATTGAACGGGTTGTAGCACCTTGGCTCAGGAGCAAAGCAGACATAACGAAAATCATAACGGCGAAAAGGATCGGGAATTCGCGAACGATTCCGCCGAGATTATCAATAATCATGGCTTTATGGGCTAAGAAGAAAGTATCCGTCATCCATGCGATACCGAAGATTGCGATCACACCGGTTATACCTGCAGAAAACACGCTGCTTTTAGCGATATTTGATGGTTTGAGGCCGCAGGCGAAAACTATTAAGAAGGAAGTAAAGAAGGCAATGATTTCAATTGCATTGGGAATTGAAAGGTATGTATCTTTGCCGTTAATCATCCAATGCGGCATTAAGGATTTAACGCTGCCGAGCAGAACGATGGAAGCAACACCGAGAGCAAACAGCGTGACGGAAATTAAGGCTTCTTTTGTTGGTCTGTATTCCCGAGAGGCTCCTTTTCCTAAAGTAATTTCACCCGATTCAATAAGCTTTTTGAATTCCGGATCGTTTTCCAGTTCGAGGCCTTTCTTGTAGACACTGACAGCACCAATCATGATACCTAGGAAAATGGCAGGTACTAAAACCAGCATAATCTGACCAAGAGAAACCCCTTGAGCCGCAAGAACAGCAAGAAGGGCAGCTGTGGAAGCTGAAACCGGGGAGGCGGAAATTCCGTGTTGGCTAGCAATCAAAGCGATTGACATGGGCCGTTCAACTCTGATCTTGGCTTCTAAAGCAACTTCGCAGATCACCGGATAAACAGCCAGCGCAACGTAACTGGTTCCGGTAAATACCGTGAAAAGGAAAGTAACTATTGGAGCCATGAAGGTGATTCGGTTGGGATTTCTTCTGAGAAGTTTTTCGGCCAAATGTACCAATAAGTCAAGGCCTCCGGCGACTTGCAGGCAAGCGGCCATAGACGATACTGCAATAATGATAAGTAAGACATTAACAGGAGGCGAGGCAGGTCGCAGGCCGAAAATAAAAACAAGTATGAAAAGACCGATACCGCCCGCAAAACCCATGGCGACGCCGCTCTTTCTCGCGCCGATCATAATGCACGCCAATATGACTAAAGCTTGAATCCAAAACATAGACAGCTCCTTATCAGGTTGAGGTTTATTCTTGTATAACTTTGCAGCAATGGTGGTAAAGTGTGAAAGAACATGCTTCCAAAGAATGGAAAACATTCCCGTGCAAACTCATAGCACACCGGAATATTGACGGAAAGACCTTTGCCCACGGAGGTTTTAAGAATATGACTGATATTTCTAACGCATCCGATTTGTTTCTGAACAAAGCAGCACAAATTTTTTTGAAGGCGGCCCAAACGAGCAGTTTTACAGAGGCCGGGGAGAGGTTCGGAATGACTCAGAGTGCGGTTTCCCGAATAATCAAGCATTGGGAAGACGAGTGGAGAGTGCCTCTCTTTGAAAGGAACAGCCGCCCGGTCAGACTTACCCCGGAGGGACAAGTCCTGAAGCAAGAACTGGAAAAGTATGTGCTTTCTTTCGGAAACCTAGCTCAAAATATTCGGCAAGAAAACAAACTCAAGCCTCTTATTAGGATTGGATGTATTGAAAGTCTGAGTGTTGATCTTCTGCCGAAACTCATCATTCGCCTGAGGAATAAAACCAGACAGTTGGTGTCAGTAGTCGGTACTTCAGACGTCCTCCATCAAAAGCTCTTAAGCGGAGAGCTTGACGTGATTTTTTCGAGTGATTCAACGGTGGATTTAGCAAATTTGAAGCGGCAGAAAATTTTTCAGGAAGGAAGCCTGCTGGTTTTTCCAAGAAAAATGGAAAACTCGAAGTGTTGGAAGTCTTGGGACTCTCTTAAATTTTGCGGTTTGCCTTTCCTCAAATACCATCACTCCAGCGGGGGAGGAAAACTTAATGAAGTTTTTTTAGATACCTCGGGAATATCTTTCCCTCATCAACTTGAGGTTGACAGCAACAGTACAATGCTCGCCTTGATCAGTGAAGGAGTCGGCTGGACAGTGTCCAGGGCGTCGACGATTCTTCAGAACAAAAATTTCATGGATAAGGTGACCTATCGCCCAATGCCGGCGCCCCTTCTTTCAAGGAAAGTCTATGTGCTTGCTAGAAGAAATGAGCCGGAGATTCTAATGAACACTTTTATTGAAGAGGCATGCCGAATTCTCCGGGAAGATATTTTGAAAGAGTTGGTTGATATTGCTCCATGGATGAAACAAGAAATCTTTGTGTTGGATCCTGAGTCAAAGCTGTTGAAAAACATTCAGGGAAAACCTTTGAAGGATTCATAGATGGAATGTTAGGCATTCTGTTTGCTCACTTCTGTTAGCAAAAAACATAACGTTAAAAGAGAATTCCTTTCTAAGAGAAGAAGGAAGAATTTCAAGGGAAAGGAAGAAAATGAGATTATCAGGCCCTCTTTTTGTTTTGATTGGTGCCTTGTGCTTCAGTTTTTCGGGAACGATCCAGAGTTTTGCACCGGAAGCAGCAACCCCATTTACTGTTACTGAAGCTAGAATGGTTATAGGAACTTTAGGTCTAGCGGCTTTCTGCTGGGCTGTTAAAAAATTTCCGAACTCTTGGTCCTCTTTTAATTTTAAATTTCTCGTATTAGTGGCTTTGTGTTTATATGGCTTCCAACTATTGTTCTTCTCGTCACTTCCAAAGACGGGCGTAGCCGTCGGAACCATTGCTGCTATTGGCTCAACGCCTATCTGGACGGCGATCATTGAGAAGATCGTTTACGGTAAAAATCCTTCAAAGATTTGGTATTTCTCGACCGTGACAGCGATTGTCGGCATTGTTTTATTGAATTTAGAGAATTTCAATTCGACCATCCATTGGATTTATTTGCTTCTTCCTCTGTTGGCCGGGCTATGTTATGCCGGCGAAATTGTAGCCGCGCCGAAGGCGATGGAAGGCGTCTCTTCAGAATCGGCCATGGTAGTGGTCATGGGTTTGGTGGCTCTCATCAATGCACCCATGCTGATGTTTTTCCCTATATCTTGGATCGCTACGGCACAAGGGCTTAGCTGTGCAGTCGCACTTGGTTTAGTAACGGCATCTTTGGCGTTTGCTTTTTTCTTTACCGGTGTTCGGCATACCAAAGCAAGCGTAGCTTCTACTCTCAGTCTGGCTGAGCCGATGGGAGCGGCTTGCTGGGGGATCTTCCTTCTCCATGAACCTTATTCTGGTTGGACTTTGCTAGGTATCGGATTGATTTTGCTTTCAATTTTGGCGTTAAGTTTGAAGAGCGAATAGTTGTCAGAATGACTTGAGGTGCAATTATATGGACAACCATTGAAAAGTGAGCAAGCCGCAAGCCGTGCAAGACCACTGGAAATGGTCTTTTATAAGGAGTGTGTGTTGAAGGAAGTCGGTTGTACTCTGTAGCCAACCTTCATTTAGAAGCTTTTCTCTGTCATGAGAGGTCCCCCCACAAGCGCTTCCCTATTTAAGATTGTCTCTTTAGATGCATTGAATCAAACCGGAAACAACAAATCATTCAATACTGCATCGGCCGTTTGCAGAGCCGCAGAAAACAATTTGTTCTTACATGAGTCCAATCAAGCGTAATGTCTGATCCTTGCGAGAAGCCTTGGAGAGCAAAGTTTCGGACGCTTTTTTATGCGTTTTCCCAGTGTTACTTGAAAAATAGATTGTCGGATTCACCCGTCATTACCGGGGTTCGTTTTTGTTTGTTCTCTTCTTTTTTTTGCGTTCACAGATTCCATTGCATAACGGCTGCTGTTTCGTAAATGAGGGCCAACTAGAGATTCTTTGAAAAGAAAGGCATCCTCCACCTGTGGATTCCTAGGAAGAATTTTCTAAAAAGTTGGATTATGTTCCAATAATTTAAAATTTTGACTTAAAAAATGGAGCATAGTCCAAAAAAAAGAGCTTCTTATATGTCATTAGGAAAAAGATTGCAATGGAAAGAGAGGTATATCTTTCGGAGTAAGATAAGTGGAAAGAACTTCCATTCATTAAGATTGTTGCTGGAGTGCGCTGGTGCGGTAAGTCCCCTTTATTGGAACACTTTGGCCGACGCCTTCTTAAAAGCAGAGTCAACCCTGATCAGATAATTAAAATTAATTTAGGAGATCCTGAAAATCTAAACCTCAGCGACAATGGAGAGTCTTACCGTTATATTCTTCCCTATGTAGTAACTCCTTGTAAATACTATTTGTTTTTAGATTAGATTCAACAAGTTAAGCATTTTGAAAAGGCAATCGAAGTCTTTTTCTTCAGGAAAATTTCGACATTTATCAGACCGACCCGTAAAACACTGTCCTATAGAAGGGTGATATACGGGTCGGTCTGATAATTACCCAACCGGATTAATGCTGTTCATATTTATTTTTCTTTAGGTTATACTTAGCAATATAGCTAAATATAAAATTAGCTAATTTCTTATCTCTTTCCCCAAGGAGAACCTCTTATGAAAGTTACAAGAAGAGTATTTATACAGCTTACTGGCAGCGCTGCTTTGATGGTTTCTGCACCAACAGTGCTGGCCCAAGGCCTCTCAGTAAAAAGACTCCCGCTTCCGTGCAGTCCAGCTGAAGGCAAATGGATTGGATCGGCTTGTCAGGGATGCACTCAATACTGTGCTATCGAAGTTTTTAATCAGAATGGGCGAGCCACAAGAGTACGCGGAAATCAAAATTCGAAAGGTAATCATGGATTCTGCTGCCCAAGAGGACATTTGATCCCTCAAGAAAATTATGATCCGGATCGTATTAAACAGCCTCTTAAGAGAACAAATCCTCAGAAAGGACGCGGGATCGATCCAAAATGGATTCCTATTTCTTGGGATGAAGCTCTGGATATAGTAGCCGACAAGATGGTTGAACTTCGAAATGCAGGCGAACCGGAAAGACTTCTTTATCTCAAAGGAAGATACGGTAATACTTCCCATGCTCTTCTTTATGGTACTCTGACAAAACTCTTCGGTTCTCCAAATAATTTCTCAACTTCTGCTCTTTGTGCCGAAACAGAAAAAATGGGGCCCGGTTACACACAGGGATTGTTTTCTTACAGGGACTATGACCTAGGAAATTCAAAGTGCGTTGTGTTCTGGGGTACGGATCCTTTTGCTTCCAACAGACAAGTTCCTAACGTTATTTCAAGACTTGGGCAGCTTCAGAAAAAGGGTATCTTAATTACTGTCGATCCGAGACTATCTACTGCGGCCGCTAAATCTAAAGAATGGCTTCCGATACTTCCGGGAACTGACGGAGCTCTTGCTAATGCTATAGCTCATGTGCTTCTTACCGAAGGACTATGGAATAAAGATTTTGTCGGAGACTTTGCTGACGGTAAGAACTTGTTTGTTCCGGGAAAGACGGTAGATCCTCAGACCTTTAAAGAAAACAACACCCTCGGACTGATTACATATTGGAATGAGGAGGCTAAAGACTGGACTCCGGAAAGAGCAGCAAAAGAATGCCGTTTGGATGCGGAACAAATTAGACGGGTAGCTAAGGCTATGGGACAGGCCGCGCCGAACGTGATCGTGTGGATGGGGCCCGGTGTTTGTATGAACCCAAGGGGGACGTACACGGCAATGGTGGTTCATGCGCTCAACGGCATTTTAGGCTCAGTTGATAACGTTGGAGGTACTCACGATCCCGTCAAGTCTCTCAGCGGCAAGTATCCGTCAATGGACAAATATATTGATGAACTCGCCAAGGCTCATGGTAAAGGGAAGAAAATCGATGGCCGTGGAGACCTGGATATGCCGGCGGCTATGAAGGCCAAACTGGGCAGTGGCGTTGTGACCAACAATATTGCCAACTATATGCTCGAGAATCCAGATTTCGTGAAAGTTATGATTAGTTCGTGGACTAACACTCCTTTTGCTGCAGCCGACGGCAAACGCTGGGAAAAAGCTTTGGCTAACGTACCGTTCTTTGTACATATGGTCCCGTTCCCATCAGAAATGACTCAGTTTGCTGATATTGTTCTTCCTTCTACCTTTAATGCTGCTGAAGGGATGGGCGCAGTAACAGGTTTCGGATCCATGCATGCCTGGACCTCGTTGCAGCAACCAACATGCGATAGGATTTGGGATGTAAAACAGGAAGAAAATGAAGTCACATGGCTTTTGGCAGAAAAACTAGCTAAGAAAGGCTGGCCGACACTGCTGAACTATTACTCAACAGAATTTGTCGATCCTGAGACAGGTGCTAGACCAACTAATGAAAAAGAGTTCCAGCTTATCACTACCAAGATAGCCTCTGCACCATGCTGGCTCCGTACGTCGAAGCCGATTCCGGGCGATCAAATCAATGGTTGGGAAGACTTCAGGAAGAGAGGAATGCATAATTCCGCTCATCAGGTTTACAAGAAACATTGGGGCGGAAAGTTCCCAACACCGAGCGGTAAATTTGAGTTTGTTTCCGGAGATCTAAAAAAGGTCTTAGAAGCTCACGCAGCTAAATACAACACAACTCCTGACAAGATTCTTGATGCTTGCCATTATCAAGCTAAAGGGATCAAAGGGTGGATGCCTCACTATGAAGAACCTTTGCGTCATGGTGAAGAGAAGCAATATCCGTTCTTGTTTATTGATCACAAGAGCCGCTTGAACCGTGAAGGTCGCTCTGCCAATCTTCCTTGGATGCAGGAATTCAAGAAATGTGATGCCGGGGATCGTTCATGGGGAGATGTCCTTAAGATTAATCCGATCGATGCTAAAGCTCTGGGTATTCAGGATAATGACATCGTCGAAATTTCTTCTCCGGTCGGAACCATTGTCACTGAAGTGAAACTTTGGGAAGGTGTAGGTCCAGGTACGGTTGCAAAAGCCTATGGTCAGGGTCACTGGGCATATGGCCAGATTGCTGCAAAAGAATACGGAAAAACACCCCGGGGCGGCAATAACAATGAAATTCTAGTGGACGACTACGACCGCTTATCGGGTACTTCCTGCAGAAATGGCGGATTTACCAGAGTCAACATTAAGAAAAATTCTCAAAAACTTTAAGCCAGGAGAAAGAAATGAGATTTGGAATGATCATTGATTTGAATTTATGTTCTTCCTGTGGTGCCTGCGCCCTGGCTTGCAAAGCTGAGAATAACACAAGAACCCGAGGAGAAGGCCAGTCATTTAATTGGGCAGATTTCATTCAAGAAACCAGAGGGGTATTCCCAAATACAACACAGATTGCCATTCCTGTCATGTGCAACCATTGCGAAAATCCGCAGTGCGTTAAAGTCTGTCCGACAGGCGCCATGTTTGTCAGCCCCGAAGGAGTTGTTCTTCACAATGACGAGACATGCGTAGGATGCCGTCTGTGTCAGAATGCGTGCCCTTACTCTTCTGCTGAGTTAGGACCCGAAAGCTTGGACGGTAAGACTTACTCTGTCATCAGCTTCAATCCTAAAGGAGTTGATCCGAGAGGAGATGCTGCAACCCGACCTGCTCTTATCAGAGGAGCCACAGGCGATGCTCAGGAACTTGGCCAAAAGGCCGGTGCTGTTCCAGCATATGCCAATCTATTTAAGACAGGCGATTCCGCCGCTCAAAGAAAGGAGGGCGTAGTAGAAAAATGCAACTTCTGCTACCACCGTACTTCCAACGGAATGAATCCTGCCTGTGTGGATGCCTGTCCTGCCGGGGCTAGGATATTTGGTGATTTAGATGATCCAACCTCTACTATTTCTGCAAAATTGAAGACGGGAAAAGTCCAAAGACTTCAAGAAGAAAAGGGAACTAATCCAAAGGTCTTCTACATGGGACAGTTCTCTCCGAGAGAGTGATCTGTTAACCTATTAACACGGAAGGGGCTTAGGCCTCTTCCTTGCCGCGAAATGTATTTATGACGAAAAGACCTCTTAATCTTGTTTTGCTCGGTTTATTTGAACCCAGTCAGGAACTTAGAGATATGCATGTTTTTTTGAAAGCTGCAGAATCTTTGGATGGGAAATTAGCAGAAAAGGCCCGTCGTCTGGACGATTTGTACACTCAGGGGACCGAAGATGCAAAATCTTTTGAAGCAATGCTTTTGGACTACACACGGCTTTTTTTAAGTCCTGGTAGTCCTCCTGCCAAGAATTATCTTACTTGCTGGAAAGATAAGTTGGGCGACAAGATTCTAGACGAATATTTATCTTACCTAGGAAGCAGGGGTTTTGAAGTAGAAAGAGACATAAAAGAGCCGCCCGAACATATTGTTCCAGTCCTCGAGATATACGAGCTTTTAGAACCAGAAGAAAAAGCCGAATTTTTTGAAAGATTTCTCAGTAAATTCATCCTAGAATGGTCTCTGCTGTTAGAAACAGAAGCCAAGCACGAATTTTATAAAGAATTAGGAAGATTTTTTGCTGAGTGGAGTAAGTGGGAGTCTAAAGAGAATGGCACAATTTCCTGAAGTTTACGAAGAGCAAGCGAAAATATTTAAAGCTCTCGGCCATCCGGCTCGCTTAATGATGGTAGAGGCGATGCTTGAAAATCCTAAAACAGTTACTGAGCTCACAAACATGGTTCAGTTGGAAATGCCTACTGTTTCCCGACATTTAGCAGTTTTGAAAGAAGCTCAAGTCGTTAAGGCACAAAAGAAAGCTAATTCCATTATTTACTCGATTGAGATGACTTGTCTGAAGGGCTTCCTTCAATGTTCGAGAAATACAGTAACAATGAAAAGAATCAAAAGAATGATATAACGGATTCCGAAATCTCCGCTTTTCTACATTCTTACAACTTTTAAGAAGCATGCAGGCTCTAGCTTGCAGATGAGTTCTTATTATCTTTATTTGGGATCAAGATGCCTTCTTTTCTGCTTGAATTTTTAAAACTTACTTTTGAGCTTATCGGATTATTTTTTGTGATTTCGTTTTTAGTCGGAGTCGGTCAATTTTTCATCAATCCGAAGAGCAAAATTTTCACGTTTTCGAGAAACAATAAATTTTTATCTGCGTGCTGTGGAGCTCTCCTCGGAGGCGTTACTCCGTTTTGCTCCTGCTCAACTATTCCGTTATTTGTAGGCTTCGTTAAGTCAAAGGCTCCCTTCTCCACCTCGATTGCTTTTCTTTTAGCATCTCCGATTATGAACCCTGCCATCCTCACTCTAATGGGAGTATTTTTCGGGATTGAAACTGCAATCTTATACGGTTTATGTACTTTTATCTTTGCCGTTTTATGCGGACTGGTTCTGGAGAAATTTGGGTTTGAAAAAGAAATTTATGACATTAGTATCACCGGAGGAAAGAAAGAGCTACAGATGTGGTCGGAATTAACCGGTACGTTTGGAATGAGGTTAAAAACTGTTATTCAAACGTCAATCTTCAATTCTCTTTTGCTCTTGAGAAAAGTATTCCCTTACCTTCTTGTCGGTACTGCGATCGGAGCTCTTATTCATGGGTTCCTACCGGTTTCCGTTGTTCAAAAAGTTGGAGGGATCCCAGCGTGGTTTAGTGTTCCAGCTGCAGCGCTCATTGGAATTCCCCTCTACATAAGAACGGAAACTATTATTCCAATGGCCACGGTTCTTCAGAGTGTAGGGTTAGGGCCCGGTGTTTTAGTGTCGCTAATGATTGGAGGCGGAGGCGCAAGTCTTCCCGAAGTTTCTTTGCTCAGCTCTATTTTTACCAAGAAGATGCTGGCCGCCTTTCTTATCTCAGTTTTTGCCGTCGCTTGCGCAACGGGCTTTATTTTTAATTCATTATTAGGATAGTTCATCATGAAAGACTTAAAGAGCATATTCAAAAAAATCCTTATTACCCCTGAAAAGGAATGTTGCTGCAAGGTAAAAATTACTAGAGAGAAGAATGACAAAAAAGAAAGTTCCAGCAGATCTTCGGACATCCAGAAAACTAAAACGGAATAAAACGTCATCTAATCTGGAGCTTTTTTTCAAAGATCGGCGGCTCAATTGGGGTGAATAAGTATTTTTATGCTCATTTGATTGAAAGGATTTTGATTCATATCTCCTAAGACGGTTTCATATAGCATCTTTCGTAGACTTCAATTAGGTCATTCGGAGTTCGCAGATTTTTGAGTTCATCTTCTAAGAAAAATTCTTCCCTGATTGCTCCAGTAGTTTGATTCTGCATAAACCTTTGAGCATTAGGCGTAAGAGTATGAATAGGACATTGATTGATCACAAAGTTCCATTGCTCAAGGAGAGGTAAATTGTCTTTTTCAAGAAAAACGAGCGGATCTTGAAACTCCTTTTCGGATTTCGATGACATTACAGCGGTAGGAATTCCCAAAGATGCAGCTTCAAGCGGAACTTGGCCAATTCCAGCGATGAACAGATATTGTCCAGCGGAATGTCTGAGGTAAGAATTAGAGGACACCGGTCCGATGAATTCAGCATCGTTTAGTTCAAGAGAAGAAAGAAAACGACGTTGCCACGGTAGCCGTGGCCAATCGGAAGCAATATGAAAATCTAGTCCATGTCTTCGACAGAAATCGACAAATCTAGAGATGTGGATCCTTTTGTCTTTCGAGAGACGAGAAATTAATAGTGCTTTCTTCTGATTTTTGTAGCTCCAGAACGAATTTGACTTCGAGGCATCGATCCAGTTTCGAATGACTTTAGTTTTCGGTACAAAGGCCAATTGGGAGGAAACAATGTAATGACAATATTCAAACTGTTGTTTCAGTTCCTTCGTCAATGCGAAGAGGTTATGGATTTGAGCTCCTAACATTATTTTGTCTTTCCAATCAAACAACGGAAGGTCGTAAAGTACCCGTGGATTTTTGACATGGAATTCAATGCCGTGGATGAGTCCTTCGTCAATCCATTTACCAATGACCGTACCAAGGTGCGGATCTCGATAATCCAAAATTAAATTGGGAAATTTTTGAGAAGCGGTATGTGCGTTATGTTGGCACAGGATCATGGGAACAAAGTTAAGTTCAGATAAAAGATCAGCAGTTCTTACGATCCTGGTTTCGGCGCCTCCGACTGAGGCCAGATGGTCGGTCATGAGGAGAATGACTTTTCGTTTGAGGAAGCTCTTATATTCATTGAGGTCCGGTGTCAGAGATTCCGGAGGCATAGATGTCTTAGTTTTTGATTGTTGTCGAAGTGTCTCTCTGTTTTGACGAGAAAAGACTGAGTTAATCATTGAAGCTTGGGAGAAAGCTAAAGGAAGCGGACGCACAAAAATCTTTCTCCCAAAGAGATAAAACTCTTCTCGATTGAAAGTTCTCACCAGAGAGAAAATGTGAATCGTTAAAATCTGACCTGTCAGGACTTTTCCAAAAAAGCCGTACCGTGTAACTTTGAAAATGGACATCAATATCTTGTTCTCTACTCACTCAAAGGTTGGTGTCAAAGGTGATGATTTTTTTAGGATTGAATGAGTTTAGAGGATGGCACTCTTTTGATGTTGCGGTTTTGACGTAAACACTTAATCCGTTAACTTTTCAAAGGGTTTTTAAGTTCTAAAGTTTGCAAGGTTGGGAGAACCGGAGGAATAAATCAAACATTGGATTGGCATCGCCGGTTTCGTAGAACCTTCCCAGCGTTTCATGAAAAATTCGAGTATTGCGCGGATGTATTGAAAATGCAAAGAATCCGCTTTTCATCAATAAGCCATTCATCAGTAAAGACGCGGTTCGTTTGTTTGCATCGTAGAACGGCTGATTTCTAGCCACAAACAGAAAAGTTGCAATGGCTTTTTCTACCGGATTGGAAATGCAATCTTCCAAGTAGCGGAAACCATTGCTGATGATTTGGAGGAGATTAGCAGTGGGGGGACAAAATTTGATATTTCTGAGAGTGACGGGAGCAGTCCGGAGGCAGCCCCATTGAAGAGCTTCGTTTTTACCAACTCTGCTATGGAGATTACAGGCAAGGGGCACCGAAAGGTCAAACTTTTGTTCTTTTACAAGGTTCAATAAGAACTCAGCACCGGATGCAAAATTCTTGACCTGCATGGCATCAAAAGGATTTAAGTCATTGCATCTCTTACCTTCCAACACGGCTGCTGTTTGACTAAGTGAAGCAGGATTGTTTTCGAGCAGACTCAGCCAACACCAGGTTAGATGATTCAGATTTGCCTGGAAAGACTTGCAGATTTCATTCGTTTTCGCAGAACATAGGAGGTTCATTTCGAAATGTTACGCGACTACATAAAATACCCACAAAATGATCTGACCCCCTAATCTGCAACAGATAGGGCTTGGCGTGAAGAGTAATTTAGAAACAAGAGCATTAGCTCTGAGCTTATTAAAACAGCAAAAAAGAATGCGTGAGATTAGCCGCAGTACTGGGCTAAGTGTCGATGTAATAAGACTGTGGAAAAACAAATTTCAGAGAGGAGATCTTTCTTGGGTAAAGGCAGGAAAGGACAAGAAGAAATTATCACCAAAAGAAAAAGAAGAAGCGCTACAACTTCATTTTCAAGAGGGAAAATCTTCTATAGAAGTGGCAAATCTCTTTGGAGTAAGCCGCAGCGTAATCCGCTGCCTTCTGCGCAAATATAAAAACGAAGATAAGAAGAAAGAGAAATCGTTAACTGAGCGGGATTTACTAAGGAGAGCGGTTATAGTCAAGTACCGCAGCGGTGAAATTAAAAGCGGGATACAGCTAGCGAAATTCTTCGGACTGCATCCGCGGCAAGTGCAGCGCTGGATCCGGCAAGAACGGCTTAGAAAAGACTGCTATGATGAATCCATATCTTCAGAGGACATGGATAAAGTCATGAGATTATCTCTAAGTTCACAGCTCTCTCAGAAAACGGCAATAAAGAATTGGGTGGTTAGAGAATTCGACCTTAAAGATAGAAGCCGCTCAAACTTAGTCCGATTAGTGAAAGAGATCAATGAGCAAGGGGTTCCGATTAATGAGGCTTGTCAGTGGCTTCATATTTGCCGCAGTTCTTACTACCGGTGGAAAAAGAAGAATCCGGACATCCCTGCAATAAAAAGATCAAAAGAAGAATGCAATCGTTTCTCATCCAGGCTATCATCGGGTCTTAAAAATGGCTTGATTATACATTCATCCATAACGACCGAAGAAGCGTAACAAAAAGTCCAGAGAAATTGGCAGTAATTATCCCAAATAGTAATCTGATAATAGGGATTGTTCGTCTCATCAAAGTGCAGCTTGCATTCAGCAAAATCAATGATTTTATCGTCAGTGCATATTACCTTTATTTTGTTACTTAGACCGTTATTTTGGTTTCCTTGAATTTCATACCCGTCGCCGAATTTTTCAAAAATGTGAAGGGATTTATTTATCAGAGCGTTTACCGGAAAGTGCCCGTAGCCGCCATCAGCAATGCAAAAAAGACAATCAATAATACAA
>ENA-OPRT01000832-OPRT01000832.1-human-gut-metagenome-genome-assembly--contig:-NODE-832-length-13755-cov-3.455766_pt1 | contig 13755 bp, 17 predicted proteins | sample MGYA00241895_ERZ501884 | MGnify/ENA primary metagenome ERZ501884 (study PRJEB25962, sample SAMEA2042225) | human gut metagenome | biome: human gut; feature: human-associated habitat; material: faeces...
ACCTCGCCCAGCAGCTCGGCGAACTTGGCGGCGTGCTCGGCTTCCTCGTAAGCCGCCTTCTCCCAGTACAGGCCGAAGCCAAACGGCTTCGCCGTTCGGCGCCGGGGAACAGGCGAAAAGAAGGAAGATACAGGAAATTTCTTTATCCACAAGTGGACATTTTCACACGCTGGAATTTGGCTTTTTGCCACAAAAAAATCCACAAGGGGGATTTGCAAGTGGCAAAGCAGAATGACGCGGGTGTTTACAAATTGAAGAATGGGAATTGGGCTTATCGCTATGTTCTCATGGTGAACGGCGTCCGCAAAGAAGTACGAAAGGCAAAAGATGAATTCGGAGCACCCTTCAAAACAAAGCGTGAGGCAATCAAGGCGCGGCAAGCGGCTATTGACAGCGCCCAGAACTCCCGCAAGCCAAAGCCCACGGTACGGAAAACTGTTCAAGAGGTCTATCAAGAATACTGTGCTAATGGCCGAAGTGACCGGGCATACACTACCAAACGCAAGCAGGACAGCCTCTGGAAAAACCACCTTTGCACCCGGTTCGGGGAGCGGTACATTGATGAAATCAGCGCGGCGGAGGTGGTGGACTACTTGACGGAACTGTATTGCAGCCGCGGCCTCTCCTATCGCTATGTGGAGGGCTTCTTGAAGATGTTCTATCTGCTCTTCGGGCAAGCCTACTCCCGGAACTATCTCGACGTGGACAGTTACAACAAGCTCTGTGTCAACAAAGATACCAAAATCCACATGCCAAAGCTGAAAACGGATGATGACTTGGATATTGTATCATTCAATCGGGAAGAGCTTGCCGTACTGGATGATTATTTCCACGGCACCAATGCAGAAACGGCGTATTTGCTGGGACGGTATTGCGGTCTGCGTATCAATGAGTGCTACGGTCTGAAATGGTCGAACGTCGATCTGATAAATAGCACGATTTTGATTGACCGGCAAATGCAATACCAGCAGGGGCGTATCAAGCTTGTGTCCCTCAAAACCCGCAACGCAAAGCGTACAATCCAAATGTGCGACAAACTGAAAGTGTATTTTCAGAATTTGGCGAAGCGGCGGGAGCAAGACCAGCTCCACCTTGCCGACTTGCGGGAACAGAACCAGCGTATCATTGAGGATTTGGACGGAAGCAAAATTTCCTCCACGGAGCTTGTGAACTGTCTGCCAGATGGGAAAATCCAGACGGTAAACTCCATGAAGTTCCACACGCGGGAAGTTAAGGCCAAATGCGGGATAATGTTCAAGTATCACTATTTGCGTCATACCTATGGGACTATGATGGCGGAGCTGAATACACCGCAGCACCTACTTTGTTCGCAAATGGGTCACGGCCACATACAAGTTACACAGCGGTATTATATCGCCCTCTCCAAAGCGGGGATTGATATTCTGCGGGAAAACCTCAATCGGCTATAACCAACAACTTTTGAAAAGAACGGGGCCAGAAGTAACAACTTCCGGCCCCGTTCTATCATTTTCTAAATACTTATTAACCTGAAATGAGTTCATTTGCGTATGATAGCAACAACTTTGTACGTGCTTCTACAAATTCTTCATAAGTCATTGTAAAAGTGTCTTTAGGGCAAATTGCGGACTCTAATATTTCCATTATTGAGTCAGGATTCATAAGTGAAACATAATCGCTTGGGGCTTTATCTTTAATTTTTTGATTATCGGCATTATTTAAGAAACAAAAATTCACAAGCGGATAAATCTCTTTCCTGTTTTTCCCCAAACGCTGTAAGTATTTATCAGGAAAAATATGATGAAATTCTTTTGTGCTAGATTGCTTTAGTGTTACAGTCAAATCTACATTTGCGCCAGAGATAAAGGAACGCGGAGAATTAGAGGCTAGCATGGCAATAAATGTTTTTGTATTGACTGTATTAACATTGAACTGATTATCAACAAAAAATGCAGGAGTTATTTCGCATTTAAAAGAGCTGATGTCAAAATTTTCATCCGCACGAAGTTTAGTCATTGCAGCTAAATCGCTTTGATGTGCACTATTTACACCACTTGAGTAGCGCCTGGAAAAACAACTTCTCCAGAACCATTTTATTAACTGTCGTCTTTGCTTATCCGTATATAACTGTCCATTAGTCTTAGCTGAACCAAAAAATTTAACTAACGAAACTAACATTGCAGGATATGGGACATAGAACAACGAGTATAGATTCAATTCCTGTTGCAAAAAATCAATAGACGATTTTAGTCCGTTTCTGATTTCTTCAAAATGGTCACGAACTTGCTCTCCCGTTAAATCCATAATTGCACTGGGCGAAGTGCTATTAAGAATATAGCCTGTGAAACATTTCATTAACAAATCTTGGTCTTCTGCAATCCCGCTAAATCCATATCCAGAAAGTTCAGCAGAAAGTTCATCTAATCTTTCTTGCAAATCAAAATCTGTACTCCAACTCCATGCCGTTAATAGTTGAAAAGAGTCAAGAGGAATACCGGCCCGATTTATCCGTTCAAAGACAATGGCAACAATGCTTTTATTATCAGTTTCCATCATTTGAACAGGTACGTTAACTTCCTTAAATACCTCTTGCAGCTTATCAATTTCTTCCTTTAATTCATCGTTGAGGCTCTCAGTTGCTTTCCGATATTTAACAGAATCAAACAATGTAGAAATAGGGAAATGTTTAGATAAATCCACTTCCTCTTCGCTTAATGGAACAAATTGAATTTCCTGTGCGCTTTTTCCTGAACCTATAAGATAATAAATATCTCGCCAGTTAGGATCATTTTCTGGTTGAAGTTCTGTTTGGAAAACAGAAAAAATCGATGTTAATCGTTGCTGTCCATCTAATACATAGTCTATTGGATAATCTTTAGTAGGCTCTGGTAAAATAAATCTTCCTAAACTTCTTTCGTTAACGAGTTGCTCTCTTGTTCTCCAAAGCAAGACTGCTCCAATTGGATACCCTTTATATAAGCTATCCATAAAAAATGCAATAGAATCCGGTTCCCAAACAAATCCTCTTTGAAAGGAAGGGATTCGTATCTCACCACTACTAATTTTATCAATAATTTTTCTGATTGATAAGTTTTCCAACACTATACCCCTCTCATTATTCTATTTACTCTAATTATATATCTCTTTGTACCTTGAGCCAATATCTTCTAAGAATTTTTTCATGTCTTCCATAACATCAGGTGGGCTAATAATGGCTGCCCGTTTACGGAAACCGCAAATCCACGCAAAAAACTGGTCACTAACTTCCACATCGGCGGTCACAACAAAATGCTTTTCATCATCCTGCCTGTAAAATACATCGGGGCTTGTTCCAAAGCGCTCAATCGCCGTATCTAATAACTGATTGATAAAGCGGATACTGACACGCTTTTGCTTCCCGCCAAACATGGAGAACACACGGCGGGTATAGCTCTCCATATCCAGCTCGGCAAACACCTTTGCACCCTCTCGCGGTTCATCAATGGCCTTTACTTCCTTCATGCGGTCAACGCGGTATCTCCGTATCTCCTGGTATCTATCATCAAAAGCCAGCAGATAATAGTTCCCATCATTTATCAGCAGCTTATAAGGGCTGACTTTATAGGTTGCCCCCTTGCGGCGCTCCACCTGTTCTCTCTTGTTTTGAAGTGCATATTTCAAATACTTGAAGGTGATTTTTTGCGGTGTGTGTGGCTTTCCGTCCTGCTTGGTAGCCATAGCCGAATAGATAATGCCAACAGTCAGCAAAATGTTGTTGCGGGTTGTTTTCACGCGGTCACAGAGGAACACTTCTTTTTGCAACTCTTCCGCCTGGTAGATACTGCAAAACTCGCTGATGGTCTTTACAAGCTCCTTGGCCTTGGACGCAGATATAAACTTGGCGGCGTGGACACACTCAGCCAGCAGCCGCAAATCGTCAAATTCAAACTGGCGGGACAGTAGCCGGTATTTCCCACCCTGTCCCCCGTCTATGTCCATCCCGTAAACATCGCGCAGGGCGGCAATATCCCGGTAGATGGCGCGGCGCTCCACTTCAATCCCACAATCTTCCCGCAGATAGTCCACAATGTCCCCGGCGGTGATCGGGTGGTTTTCATCGGAATTTTCCAAAAAGTATTTCGCCACAAAAAGCGTTTTCACTTTTTGCTTTTCTGCTCTTGCCATGTGTGCCGCCTCGCTTTCCCGGTCTTATATCCAGTGTACCATAAAATCAGGGAAAAGGCAGCAGCGAAGTTATAGGGGGCCGCTCCACTATGAGCGGCCCCCCTGTCAAATAAGCTGTGCGTGGTTCTGTATTGCCGTTTCTATCCGCTGTGGCTCAATGCCGATATATCGCTGTGTCACGGCGGCGGAGCTGTGTTGTAGCAGCCTTTGCACCAGGGCAATATCGTAGCCGTTTGCCTTATGAACCCAACAGAGAAGAACCAACCTCAAGACGAGGAAGTTTTGAAAAATCATGTGAGTGCTGATACCCTCAAAGCCCAGGTAATCGCACACGATATGAAGCTGTTTCTGTATAGCTCGCTCGGTGATGGGAAAAATCAGATCTTCACGGCGGATATTGTGGCGCAAGCAATAATTCTCTATGTATTGCTGGATAACAAGCGGAACCGTGAACACGCGGCGTTTGCCTGTTTTCTGCTCGGTGATTTCCAGTCGGTATCTGTCCCCGTCCCGGACAATATCACAAGGCCGCAGTTTCAATATATCGCTGATACGCAAGCCCAAATTCCCTTCCAGCACAAGGGCGGTGGCTATGCGCTCATTGGGGCGGCAACCGCTGAACCCCTCGCGCATGGTCTGAATTATCTCCTTATATTGCTCGGTGGTGAGCGCCTTTGTTTTCTTGTTCATGGTGGCCTCCATCGTCAAAAGTTCGTTATTTCAAGCGGGAAAGTTCGTGTATGATGGGCGGCGGCGGAAAAGTCCCGGAATACCTTGATTTTGGTGTTCGTATTTCTTCACTTATACGAACTTCGGGAATTTGGGTGGGGATTGCTCCCCACCCTTCCCTGTTACCCTGCAAGCACCATCGGCGCGCTGCAATCTAAACAAGCTATGTGAACTTCCTTTGTGGCTCGGACAGAATTGCCACAACAAGGGCAGATATATTTCCTTGTGCTGGACGGGCGCGGCGGCGGTGGTGTCGTTCCTGTTCCGCTGTGTGTCCCTGTCCCGGTGATATGGAACCCGGCAAACTCGTTGCGGCTTATGAGAATGTCGGTCAAACCGTTCTCCAATATGAAGTCCAGCAGTTCGTCAGAGGGGCTTGTGTGGCTCCACCCGTATTTGTCGCTATGCTCCACTATCAGGCCGTGGGCTTCGGCGGCGGCTTTGAAGCGGCGATTGTGGTAGGTGTTGCCCCGGCTGCAATCCTGTATGCCGTTCTCATAGTTGTAGTAATGTACCATTTCGTGAAGCAGGGTCGCGGTCACTTCCTCGATGGGCCGGGCCAGTGTCCCGGCTCCTATGTTGATTTCGTGGGTGCCGCCCAACTTGGAAACCCATGTGTCCTCACGCAAGGAAAAATGGCCGTAGGCGCGGGGCGTGGATTGTATGGTGATGGTCGGTCTTGAAAGTGCATTTTCAAAGAATTCGGCGTTCAGCAGATCGAAAACCTTGTTCAGATACCCGGCCACTCGATTATAGCTTGTCAGTTCTTTCATGTCTTTTTCTCTCCTATTCTTGATTTTGGGGAGAGGGCAAGCTATAATGGTCTTGCCCTCTCCGTGAGGTTTGGGTAAAGCTCTTTGCGTGTCTACTTTGGTCGGTGGTTCACGCAAGGGGCTTTTCTTTAGGCGCTGATGGAGAAGCGGCGGCTGGCGCTCTGTTTGGTGTATTCCTTATACAGTTCGCCGTGAGCCTTTTTGAAGGCCGTGGTATCAAACCGATTGGAGAGAACCGAAGTCCAGCGGACGATATACTTTCCAGCGGTCATTTCCTCGGTGTCGCGTTCCATCATTTCAGCCTTGATGCTGTCCCGGATGGCCTCTGCCTCTGCTTTGGCTTCCTCAATAACAGCTTCCCACTCGTTCAGCGCCTCGATTTTGGCTACCAGCTCATTCTTGCTCATTGCTCATTCTCCTTTGCTTTTTATTTGGGGTGTTCCCCTTAACTGTCTTTATTATAGCACTAATATCTGGTGCTGTCCATTGACATTTAGCACTAATTTTTAGTGCCGTATTTGTGCACAATTAGCACTTGATTTTAGTGCAATCTCGTGTTAAAATAAGGACAATGGAGGAGGTGCGCGTTTTCATGGCAATCCGCTACAAGGTAGACATAATGGCAAAACTCAAAGAAAAAGGGTATTCCTCTACCAAAATCCGGGAAGAAAAGTTGATTGGGCAATCCTATTTACAGCAATTACGACACGGGGAATTGGTATCGTGGAAAACTTTGGATACTATTTGTACGCTTTTAGACTGTCAGCCCGGCGATTTACTGGAATACGTCAGGGAAGCCCCAAGCGACAGGTAATTTATGGGAACTACGAAAGACTACTAATGTTGATTACAGTAGTACGAAAATCCAGCGCAGCGCGAAAAAACAGGAAGCGCGTCGTGACGTTCGCCACGACGCGCCAGCTTCAAGCAATACTCGGGAGGTGCCGCCATGTTCGGAGATACGGATTTGCCCCTTGCTCTTATCATGGAAGAAATACTCGGCTGGGAGAAGAAGCCCGGTGAAAAGGATGAAGAAGAGAAAGAAAGCACACAACTTTCATCAACTTCCAAAAAGTCTTGAACACAAAAAGAGAAGTCGGAGAGAAGATTTTACATCTTCCTCCGACTTTTTGATTTAACGACACATCTTTGTCAGATCAGCGCGGCTCTCATTTGAAATAAAGGCGAACGGTCTTATCTATCTTTTCTTTCACGGCCTTATCAAGCTCCTGTTCGGTTTTGACCTGTATCTCCTTGGCGCTGCTGTCTATCACGCTCTTTGCCAGGGCGTTCACCAAATCGCGGCGCTGCATGAGATAGTCATAGAACCTTTGGCGGCGACTCTGTTCGTCCTGCCAGCTCTCCTTCGCCCTCTTGTAATTCTCTAAAGCAGTTGGAGCGGAACCGCTCTGTGCGGCAAGGACGCTTTCAATCCAGTGGGTACGGTTGGCCTTATCTTGGCGCTCGAAATCCTACAAAATTTGAAGTAATTCTTTGAACATTGTTGTGTTCCTCCTTTATAAATATTTTTGAATGTACACTTTCAAGTGCGGAAGCGGAAACCCGGCGTACCCCGTGGGGATTATATCTTTCTCTTTTACCCCCTCGGGGCGTGACGGGTTTCCGCTGGAATTACACTGAAAGCACCAAATAGTAACCTCGCTTTATCCTTTTTAGGACACCGTTATCAATCAGCCTCTTTCTCGCTTTATCATCGGTGTACCCCATTTCTACGAGCTGTTTTGTTGTAAGGGTATCACCCTTCTTTACTGCCCCACACGCGGCAGAAAAACGCCCCTGCACTCTTTTCTTGCCCTTCTCCTTGTTCCGGGCGGCGTTGGTTTCCTGGTTGTATTTTGCCATCTCGCCGGGGGCCTTCAAGTCCCGGTTGTCCACAAATTCAACATCGGTATTGTAGTCAACTACAAATCTGTAATCGGCGGCGGGTATTTCCCCGGACAGAGGGAACGGAGCGGAACCGCCTACAAAATATTCATTTATCCACTCCGTTATTGCTCTGCAATCCTCTTGTGTAAGGGTGAGGTATCTACCGCAGCGGTCAAACTGATAATACATGGTGGGCCAAACCTATTTCCACATTTTTGAATAGCTGCAACGGCAGGCCCGGCACCGATCTAAAATTTCAATCAGCTTTACTTGCCAGCGCTTCCAGGTCATTGAGCTTCCCGTGAAAAGCGCCCTGTCCTCCTGGTAGTCAACGGAATAGCACCATGTCTGCTGTGCGGCAGCGTCCAGCTTCATCCCCACACCAAAGGTCACCAGCTTGGCTAAACCGTTGGGCCAATGCAAGCGGGACAGTAAATCATCGGCGGTTTTATTGTCCTCTTCACGCTTGCAGAACCAGATTAAGTCAAGGCTGTCCTGTTCGTCCACTTCTTCCAATCCATACTTCCACGCCAAAATTTCATACATCAATTTGGTTCGCTATCCGCCTGTCAGCCGCAGCACATCATCCGCAGCTTGCCCCAGGAACTTCACGCGCTTCTTGACTTTGTTGTATTGGTCGGGGAAGGCCAGCATGAAGAACTCTTCCCGCTTGGAGCGGTTACCGTTCCAGACAATCCAATGCCCGGTTCTCTGCTTGCCGTTCTCTTCTGTTGTCACATTCTCCCAGGCAATCGGAAGGTCGCGGAAGGTTGGCTCGGCGGCGGCTTCTTCCAGCGTGGCGGAAGTATCATCTTCGAGCGGCAGCGGGACTTGTGGCGCTGCTTCGAGCGCTTCATGTAAAGATAGCCCGTCAAGCTCTTTGCCCTTGTTATCGCCCTGCATAATGTCAGCCCATCGCCCATTGACAAGCTCTGTATCAGGCCCACGGTCACAAATATTAGACCATGTTAAAGAGCAGCCTTGCGGCTGGAAACTATGTCCCGGTTTGCTCCATAGGAAGAACACCTTGCCGCCCAGCTCCGCACCAAAGACATGGTAAATATCAATGCCAATACTGAACCACTGGGAACTGGAACAGTCAGAGGATTTTGTTTGCAGATCGGCAAAGACTTCTCGCTGCTCTGCGCTCATTTGCTGCAACAGCTCGCCTTTAGAAAGCTCTTCCAGCATGGCATAACTCTTGCCGCCTTTGCCGCTTGTGCGTTTACCCTTGCCGCTGCTCATGGGACGCGATAAGTCGAAGTTTTCTTTGATAAGCTGGTAAAGTTCTTGCGTCTTATCGGTCAGGCCAATGGTATTATTCCATTCTTCCCACTCATAGATAAAGTGTCCTGTATCGCAAAACAGATCGACTTTGTTTGTTCCGTCCCGTGTGATGGCCCCAGTTTTACATACAAAACTCGCAGCGTTCTCACTTGCCAATAAATTGATACTGTCAAAAAGTGGCTCTGCCTTTTTCTTGTCTATCCCATAAAACATGTGATAGCCGCCGCCCTGTGACCTTGTTACTTTATCCGCTAAACGGTGAGCTTCTTTGAAAAAATGGCTCTCTACGTCAAATTCATCAAAGTCAATCACAAAAATGTGAAGGTTGCCAAACATGGCATTATCAAGCCAAAGACTGATACGTAAAACTTTGCTGCTTTTCTCCCAGTTTTCGCTACTCCAAAACCGATAATATTCTCTTCGGGCTTCTTCATAGGAAAGTTCGTAGTATTTGCGTTTATCACCGTTTTTACTGCCATACAAATTTTGAATTGTATCATCGTAATGGTCGATAAAAACAGGAACTTTTATCAGCCTTCCATTGTGCCAACACTTCTCACCCAAAGTAAAACAGTTGTTGTACCTCGGATTGTCCCCTGCTGGCAACAGGTTCTAATTCGCCATCTTGTACGCTTCCTTTCTTTGTAGATTTAAGCAAACAGTAGGAAGCGTGTTGCCAGCACTTGGCGTTGCTGCCCGGAAGCATAGAACGGAAGCGCTCTACAAGATGGAAGGCCGCAACGCCTTCATCCTACTGCTTGTTTAAGCCTACAAAGGGAATGATGAATTTGAAATCTCTTTTTCCTTTTTCTGTAAATATTATAGCATAAAAATTTTTTTGTGTCAAAGAAACGGTTTCGGCCTTGTTTTTGACTCATTCTACAACAAAGTTGTTGCCTTTGCTCTAAAAGTTGTTGCTAGATGATTGGAAATTGCTGCTACTTCTCAAAAGTTGTTTCGGGGTTGTCGGTTTTTCTCACAAGTTGAATTCTTGTGCGTGGAGATCTGTTTTTGAAAGTGCAGTTTCAATTTGGAGCGGAACCAGACAACAAAAAAGTGAAGCGGCTGGCAGCACCGCTTCACTCTCAATCATCATAATGGCCTTTGCATTGATAGACTTCGACCTGTCCATCGACCATACGGTAAACAAGTCTGTTCGTATCATCAATGCGTCGGCTCCAATAGCCTGATAAGTTTTCCTTCAATGGCTCTGGCTTGCCAATCCCTTCAAACGGACTTCTGCAAATGTCCTTCAACAAGGCATTTATCTTTTTCAGCGTTTTTCTGTCCTGTCCCTGCCATGACAGGTATTCTTCAAACGCCTGTTCCGTGAATGTGATGTTAGTCCCCATCGGCAAGCTGCTCCAACTCGTCCATAGACTTGACTACCACCTTGCCCTGCCCAGCCTGCTTGATACTGTTGTCCAATGCCCGCATGTTGCTGTCGCTGTAAAATGGGTCTGCGTAAATCTCAAAGGGAATTTTGCCCTGCCGCAAGGTCTGGCGCACAAAGATATTAAAGGCCGTTGTCATGCTCATGCCCATGTCGGCAAAGACGGCCTCTGCACGCTCTTTCAAGTCTTTGTCAATGCGGATATTGAGGTTCGTCGTTTCTGCCATTGTGACCACTCCTTTCTATGGCACTATTATTCTATTCTTTTTTACGCGCAATATCAACACTTTGCGCGTAAATTTACATAGAGTTCATGTTTGAAAGTGCATTTTCAATTTGGAGCGGAACCGCAGATCGCGAGCGGCTGGAAATTACCCTCACAAGAAGGTCAAAGGGTAGGCTGGGAGTACCCCCGGGTGGAGCGGAACAGGAAAGCGCCTCGCGGCGGCGGGGGGTGGTTCTGGGAAACTACACTTGTAATTCGCGGCGGCGGCTTTTCTTGGGAGTTTTCCCGACCGCTGATAAATTACGGAGAACACGACCGGGAACGGAAGCTACGAAAATAGCAACAGGGACAGCTCCGGCTGTCCCTGTTCTTACTCTTCTACTTTTACAATCTCCATAGCTGCGTCCAGCAAAAGATTGATAAGCTCATTACGTGACCTGTTCGTCTTGGCCGAGAGGTCATCTAATCGTTCAATCATTTCTTCTTTCATGCGTACAGATACAACTTTATAGCCATCATCGCCTCTACGGGCGGCCTTCTTTGTGATTTTGATTTCCTTTTCCATGCTGCCACCTCATTTGTAGTTTTAGTTTACCTTGACAGCATTAGTTTTTATATATTATAATATTGTAGTCAAAATAGACTATAAAAATATAGTCTTAAAGGAAGGGGAACAAAATGAAAAAACTACTGTCACTCATGCTTTCAGCAGCGTTCATGGTATCCCTGGCGGCTTGTGGGGATGGCGGAGCTACTACCAGTGATGGCGGCAGAGATACTACCAGCGGTGGAAGTAACTCCATGACAAAAGAGGAAATGTTAGAACAAGCTGAAGCAGTTACCCGTGAAGACTTGTTTGGTGCGGCAGAATCAAATATAGTGAGCGCAAAAGAAACATACGGTGGTAAACTTATCATTTTTACCGCACAGGTTTTGGATATTCAAGATGACCATATTCAACTTGGAGACTCGTCATACATCAATGTGTATCTACCCACTGAAGATATCATGCAAATTGAGAATTATCAGCTCATAACTGTGGTTGGGCAGTTGGGGGATACCATCGAAGAAGTAGAGGAAAATGCGGGTTACGGAATGACCACCACATTGTATTGTTATGAAATGCCGCAAGCTTATCTTGTACTCGACCGATTTGAATATACAGGCACTCTGAAATGGAAGAATGAAAGCTATGAAGATGCGTGGGATATTGAGTACAATGACGACCCGGTTTTGAAACTAATCCGTTTTAATGAAAGTGTAGATTTAAGTGGTTTCGATGAATCATATTGCAATGAGGAAATCACATTTACAGCGAAGGTATTTACTCCAGATTATTTTAATCCAGGTTCATTTTCAGCTGCAATCATTATTGAAACAGGAGAATAGAAGTATTTGACTTTTTTGTGCACACATAAACCGAGGGCGGGAGCAATCCCGCCCTTTTCTTTTTGTGCTAATAGGACTTGGCGTAAAGTAAAAGAGGACGGTACACCAGCAGTACCGTCCTCTCTCATTTTGTATTCCATTGTTATCAAGCGTCCTTCTTTTCCTGTTGCTCGTTCTGGGCCTTCTTCTCTTCCTGCTTCTTCTGGAAGGCCGCAAGGTCAATCACCTTGGGGACATTGTTTCCGAAGTCGGGCAGCTCCTTGTACTTGGGGAACTGCTTCTTGAACCAATCCAGCACGTACATGTAAGGATTGGACCGTCCCAGGGAACATCTCTTAACCGCGTCGAACTGGGCCAGCAGCTCGTCGGCGTTCTTAAACACGCTCATGTACTGCTCCATGTGCTTGTAGGTCAGGTTCTTGGTGGGACGGGCCTTCTTAGGGGCACGGCGGGTCTTGCGGATAATCGTCAGGCCGGGGAAGTCGGCGCGGAGTTGCAGAAACAGCTTGTATTCCTCGGAGGCGGGATTGTTGAGGGCTTCCTCGAAAGCCTTGCTCATGGTCAGGGTGTTGTTCACAAAATCAATCTTGTAAGTGTTGTTCTTCATGGTATTTTCCTCCTTAAAATTTTGATCTGAATTTTGAGTTGTCTTAAAAGTCGGTGTAGGGGTCAATGTAGCTTTCTTCGTAGAGGGGAGGGCTGGGACAGACGCCGCACAGACTGTTGTATTGGTCAGTGAATTCCGCTTCTAGCGCTTCATCAGTCAGGGCGTTCAAGCGTTCTTCCTCTTCGTCGCGCTCGTCATAGGTATTGCAGAAGGACAGCAGATAGTCAATCATAGCGGGGCGGCTGAATTTCATTGTATCAAGCTCCTTTTCTGATTTTTGAAAAATACACTTCAAGAGGCTTTGTCCATCTCCGCCTCTTCGTTCTGATCGGCGGCGGCTTCGCTGGCGGGAGCGGCTTCCTCGGCGGCGGCCTTGGCCTCGTCCTTCTTGTCCTCGTCCTCCTTCAATTCGGGGAAAGTATCAAGGAACCAGTTCAAGACAAAACGGTAAGGGCTTTTCTGAACGATAGAGAGTTTCTTCTGCGCCTCGAACTCCTTCTTCAGCTCTTCGGCGTTATCCTGCAAGCTGATGTACTCGGCCATCTTCTCATAGGTTCTGTTCTTGGCGTCATTTTTCTTGTCCTTCGCCTTCTTGATGGTCTTGGTAACCATTTCAGTACCAGGGTTCTCCGCAAGGAAGGCTCTCCACTCTCTGTATTCGGGAGTGCCGAAGATACGGGCCTGCTTCGCAAAAGCTTTGGTGACCTGGGCTCGGGTGGCGTCAAGAATGATGATGGTGTTCTTTTTCATGGTGGTAATCTCCTTTTTCATTTTGATTTTGTTTTGAGGGGCTTTGTTTTTTTCTTGTTCTCTGTCCCTCTTTGTGCTTTAAGTATAGCACCGGGAAAAGAAAAACCTGTACTTTAATCGGAACATGTAGTATAATGGGAGCAAGAAAAAAACAGCCGGAAAACGGCTGCAAGATGAAAGGGGAGCGGTGAAAAGCAATCAGCGGCGGGGATTTTTTGCTCTGGCAGCTCAAAAAATCGGTGAAAGTCAAGGAAAACACTTCAAAACTTCTTGATTTTTGTCCCGGTAAAGCAAAAACTTCTCAAAAGTTGTTAATTTCTCTTCATTTTTCGGTATTAAGCGGTAAAAACCGCTTGATATAAGGCAAAAAACTGAATATCCACATGTGGAAAGTTTTCACGGATGGAAAAGAAAGAAATGCCACAAAAATATCCACAATGGAGCGGCGGAAGGGCAAAAAGAGAGGGAACAGGTCTCCCCATTCCCTCTCAAAAAGTGCTTATTTATTGGGTTTCAATTAGCCGAAGTAGCGCTTCAGCAGGCCCTCGAAAGCCTTGCCGTGGCGGGCCTC
>ENA-OPRT01000838-OPRT01000838.1-human-gut-metagenome-genome-assembly--contig:-NODE-838-length-13709-cov-38.572433_pt1 | contig 13709 bp, 8 predicted proteins | sample MGYA00241895_ERZ501884 | MGnify/ENA primary metagenome ERZ501884 (study PRJEB25962, sample SAMEA2042225) | human gut metagenome | biome: human gut; feature: human-associated habitat; material: faeces...
CGCAGGAACAGATTCAGTCCTTCCGCAAAGATCGCCCTTATGGTCCTGAAGGCATACACCGGATTCTCCGACAGGCAACTGGTGGAACATCTGAACGGGAACATACACTACCAGATTTTCTGTGGAATTATGATTCCCCCGTCCCTTCCCATAACCAACTTCAAGATAGTCAGTGCCATCCGTAATGAGATAGCATCCCGCCTTGACATTGATTCTTTCCAGGAGCTCCTGGCTTCACACTGGAAACCTTATCTTGATAACCTTCACGTCTGCATGACCGATGCCACATGCTATGAAAGCCACATGCGTTTTCCTACGGACATGAAACTCCTTTGGGAAAGCCTCGAATGGCTCTACAGGCATATATGCCGGCATTGCAGGGAGCTGGGCATAAGGCGTCCGCGCAACAAATACAGGAATGTGGCGGAATCCTATCTGTCCTACTGCAAGAAAAGAAAGAGGAGAGCTTCAAGGGCAAGAATGCTTAAGCGCCGTATGATCAAGCTTCTTGAAAAGCTCCTCAGTCAAAGGGATGGGATCCATAGCGAGTACGGTGCTTTACTCCGATATACCCAGGATTATCATAAGCGTCTTTCCATCATCAGAAAGGTGCTTGTACAAGAAAAGGAAATGTTTGAAGGGCGGAAAGTCAGTGACCGCATCGTCAGCATTGACCGTCATTATGTACGTCCCATCGTCAGAGGCAAGGAAACCAAGTCCGTCGAGTTCGGTGCAAAGGTCAATAATATACAGATAGACGGCATATCGTTCATCGAACACCTCTCGTTCAAGGCATTCAATGAGGGTATACGCTTGAAGGACTGTATCCGCATGCAGCAGAAGCTTATGAATGTAAGGGTAAGATGTGTGGCTGCCGATTCCATATATGCCAATAATGCCAACAGAAAGTTCTGTACAAAATATGGGATATCCACATCCTTTGTGCGCAAGGGAAGGGCGGCCAAAGATGAGCCTTTGAGGAAGGTGCTTAGAAGCGAACTCTCAAAAGAAAGGGCAACACGGCTTGAAGGAAGCTTCGGCACTCAAAAGCAACATTACTCGCTCTCAAGGATAAAGGCCAGAAACAGGAAGACGGAAATACTGTGGATTTTCTTTGGAATACATACGGCAAATGCCATACTGATAATAGAAAAAATCAGAAACAAAACAGCTAAAGCAGCATGATATGATTTTACTCACAGAATCAGAAGAGGTCATCAGACTTCTTCCGGAACGTCATGTCCTGTCGGATAGAAGTATGTGAGAAAGCACGGAAAAATGACAATAAGAATGGCATATGAAATGGTCATGCCCTATCATCTTCATATGCCATCTTATTTTTTAGAGACATTTACTGAATATCCCTAAAGTAAAGAACCTGTAAACACGAAATAAGTGTAAACAGATTCTTTACTATTGTTTAAAATGATAAACTATTCAGGTGAAAAAGCTTATTCCTCTTCGTCCAGTAAAATGTCCATAATCTGAACAGCTGCTTTGGCAACAGAGGTTCCGGGACCGAAGATTGCTACAACACCTGCCTTGTATAAGAAGTCATAGTCTTGAGCGGGGATAACACCACCGGCGATGACCAAAATATCTTCACGACCTAATTTCTTTAATTCTTCAATAATCTGCGGGATCAGTGTCTTGTGTCCGGCAGCCAATGAAGAAACACCTACTACATGAACGTCGTTTTCCACTGCGTCACGAGCAGCTTCGGCAGGAGTTTGGAACAACGGTCCCATATCTACGTCGAAACCACAGTCGGCATAACCTGTTGCAACTACTTTTGCACCACGGTCGTGTCCGTCCTGTCCCATCTTGGCAATCATGATACGCGGACGGCGGCCTTCCTTCTTTGCAAATTCTTCGGTCAGTTCGCAAGCTCTTGCGAAGTCTGTATCCTTTTTACTTTCTGATGAGTACACGCCTGATATAGTTCTGATTACTGCTTTATAACGTCCTACAATTGTTTCACAAGCATCCGAAATCTCGCCCAAGGTAGCACGGACATGAGCTGCCTCTACAGCCAGTTCCAGCAAATTGCCTTTACCTGTCTTTACACATTCGGTGATGGCTGCCAAAGCTTTGTCTACTTCTGCTTGATTGCGGCCTTCTTTCAAACGCTTCAGATTTTCAATTTGTTCCAAACGTACAGCTGTATTGTCTACTTCAAGGATATCGATAGGATCCTCTTTTTCCAAACGATATTTGTTAGTGCCGACAATTGTCTGGGCACCGGAGTCGATACGGGCCTGAGTACGTGCCGCAGCTTCTTCAATACGCATTTTGGGTACTCCGGTTTCGATAGCTTTCGCCATACCGCCCAAGCTTTCAATTTCCTGAATATGTTCCCAAGCCTTGTGAGCCAGTTCGTTAGTTAAAGATTCTACATAGTAAGAACCACCCCATGGGTCCACGTTCTTGCAAACATATGTTTCTTCCTGAATATAAATCTGAGTATTACGTGCGATACGTGCAGAGAAGTCGGTGGGCAATGCAATTGCCTCATCCAATGCGTTGGTGTGCAGTGACTGGGTGTGTCCCAATGCTGCTGCCATGGCTTCAATACAAGTACGACCTACATTGTTGAACGGATCTTGCTCCGTCAATGACCAGCCCGAAGTCTGGGAATGGGTACGCAATGCCAGTGATTTCGGATTCTTCGGGTTGAACTGCTTGACAATTTTAGCCCACAGCATACGTGCCGCACGCATTTTGGCAATTTCCATAAAATGATTCATGCCGATAGCCCAGAAGAATGACAGACGCGGAGCGAATGCATCGATGTCTATACCTGCGGCTACTCCGGCCCGAAGATATTCCAAACCGTCAGCCAGTGTATAAGCCAATTCAATATCTGCTGTGGCACCTGCTTCCTGCATGTGGTAGCCCGAGATGGAGATGGAATTGAACTTAGGCATTTTTTGTGAGGTATATTCAAATATGTCAGAGATGATCTTCATGGAAAAGGCAGGTGGATAAATATAAGTGTTACGCACCATAAACTCTTTTAAGATATCATTCTGGATGGTTCCGGCCATTTCTTCCAATTTGGCTCCCTGTTCCAAACCTGCATTGATATAGAATGCCATGATGGGAAGTACGGCACCATTCATGGTCATGGAAACAGACATCTTGTTCAAAGGAATACCATCGAACAAAACTTTCATATTTTCCAATGAGCAAATAGACACGCCTGCCTTACCTACGTCACCTACTACACGTTCATGGTCGGGGTCATAGCCGCGGTGTGTCGGAAGGTCGAATGCGACAGACAAGCCTTTCTGGCCTGATGCCAAATTACGGCGATAGAATGCATTACTTTCTTCGGCAGTGGAGAAACCTGCGTATTGGCGGATAGTCCAAGGACGGAAAGTGTACATCATGGAGTACGGGCCGCGAAGATAAGGAGGAATACCTGCTACATAGTTCAAGTGCTCCATGCCTTCCAAATCTTCTTTAGTGTAAACAGGCTTCACATTGATGTGTTCCGGCGTTTTCCAGTCGGCGGTGATGCCATTTTCTTTTTGCCATTCCATACCATTCTGAGGTTGAAATCCGGCATATATATCTATATTTTTAAAATTCGGTTTCATTGTTCTTCCTTACTTAATTCCTAACTTAGCGTTGTATTCTTTCAATGTGTCCAATACGTTGACACGTACATGGATAAAGTTTTCGATGCCTGCGGCTTTCAGCTCTTCCATACAAGCAGGAGCACCTGCAACAATGAAAATAGCTCGTCCGTCCAATGCCTTGAATGCAGGAATAGCATATTCTGCGTATTCATCATCGCTGGAACAGATAACTACGATGTCTGCACCGGCTTTCATAGCTGCTTCGACACCGGCCTCTACTGTGGGGAAGCCCAAATTGTCGATTACTTCGTAACCGGCACAAGCCAGGAAGTTGCATGAGAATTGGGCACGTGCTTGGCGCATGGCCAGATTACCGATAGTCAGCATAAATGCTTTCGGACGTTTGCCGGATTTCTCTGTCTGCAAACGAAGTGCTTCAAACTGGCTGGCAGCACGGTCGAAGTTTAATGTGGCAAACGGCTTTTCACAGCTGTCATGATTACCTCCACAACAACATTTGGCTTCTACAGGAGCCTTTTCGCCTGCTTTTTCATTGAAGTTAGGATATTGGTTGGTACCCAGTAGAATTTCTTTGCGTTTTGAAACGGAATCGTGGCGGGCCTTGTTGCTTGCGTTGATCGCTTCCTGTACTTTTCCTGCTTTGATTGCTTCCAGCATTCCTCCTTCGTCTTCTACTTTCAAGAATAATTCCCATGCCTGTGTGGCAATAGAAATTGTTAAATTTTCAATAAAGTAAGAACCCGCGGCGGGGTCAACTACTTTGTTGAAATGACATTCTTCTTTTAGCAATAACTGTTGGTTACGGGCGATACGTTCAGAGAAGTCGTCCGGAGTTTCGTAAGTCTTGTCAAACGGGGTTACGGTGATGGAGTTGACCCCTGCCAAGGCGGCACTCATCGCTTCGGTTTGAGTGCGGAGCAGGTTTACATGTGCATCAAACAAAGTCAGGTTGAAAGTGGATGTTTCAGCATGTGCCACCATTTTGCAGGCACAGAGACAAGTGCCGTCTTCCGCTTTGTTCGGACATTCGGGCTGGCGGTTGCATTGAGGATGATATTCTTTTACGATGTCCGCCCATAACATACGTGCTGCGCGGAATTTGGCAATTTCCAGAAAATAGTTGGAACTGATGCCGAAATTGAATTTTATTTTCTTGGCAGCCAGTGCGGCAGGAACTCCTGCTTCTACCAGCTTGCTCAGATATTCGTTACCCCAGGCCAATGCATAGCCCAGTTCTTGTGAAATATAAGATCCGGCATTGTTCAGTTCTATCGCATTGACACAGATACAACGGAATTTAGGTAGCGGAGCCAGTACTTCTACCAATTCTTTGGCAGTAGTGATGAAATTGCTAAGGTCTTTGCCTTTTACCATCATTTTACCCATAGGGTCATAGTTGACGGAGCCTTGCAACTTGGTCAGGTCGTATCCTTTCTTTTGGAAGTAAGCAACCAATAATTTGGCTAATTCCACCGTATGTCCTTGGCAAGTGGAGAAGTTTAACTCAATGCATTCCGCACAGATATCATTCAATAATGTTTCGATATATTCAGGACTGAGGTCTTTCTTCTTTACGTAGAATCCCAATGAGTCAACACCTTTGTTCAAAATATCCAGTGCTTTAGCATTAGCCTCTTTAGGGCATTCTACTTTGATTTCCTGACGCACGAACCAAGTATTGTCGTTTTTCTTCGTGCCTCTTACATAGGGGAATTCTCCGGGTAGTCCTTCAGTTGTTTTCAAACCTTCCAGATCTTCCTGGCGATAAAATGGTTTTACTTTAAAACCTTCGTTGGTTCTCCAAACCAATTTCTTTTCAAAATCAGCACCTTTCAAGTCTGCTGTAATCTTTTCCATCCACTGTTCCGTAGAAACGGCTGGGAAGTCCGAAAAGAGTTTCTCTTTACTATCTGCCATAGTTTATTCGGTATTAATATTTAAGAATTATATCACATACTTTTTCAATAGTATGGGCAAATATACTAAAACCTTTTAAATAGAATCCTTTTTTTAGCTATTTTCATAAAGGAGAAAGAGAGGTTTCTATCATTTTGTTAAGTGACGAAAACAAAAGATGTTCTTATTGCAAAGTGGATATTGCAAAATAAATAGGAATCATGAAATAATAGTTTTCAAATTGTTGGGCTGAGTGAGGGGAATTCATTAATTTTGCGGCAATTTATAAAAACATAGTATTATATCATGGACTGGTTACAAAATCTATTATTTGATGAAAACTCAATAGCGCATATCGTGCTGCTTTATTCCTTTGTGATTGCAGTAGGAGTGTTGCTGGGAAAAATTAAATTTTTCGGGGTATCGTTAGGTGTTACTTTTGTTTTGTTTACCGGTATTGTCTGCGGACATTTCGGTTTAACGGGGAATACACAGATACTTACATTTTTACAGGATTTCGGACTGATATTGTTCGTGTTCTGTATCGGACTTCAGGTAGGTCCTTCTTTTTTCTCTTCCTTTAAGAAAGGAGGGATTGCTATGAATCTAGTGGCAATGGGGATTGTCGCATTGAACATTGCTGTGGCTGTGGCTTTGTATTATGGTTTGAACGGCCGGATAGAGCTGCCTATGATGGTGGGCATTCTTTGTGGTGCCGTAACGAACACGCCGGGACTGGGTGCTGCCAACGAAGCGTTGAGCCAGCTGAATTACAGTGGCCCGCAGATAGCGATGGGATATGCGTGCGCTTATCCGTTGGGAGTGCTGGGTATCATTGGTTCTATTATTGCTATCCGCTACATTTGCCGGATTAATTTGAAAAAGGAGGAAGAGGATATCGCTAAAGAAGAAGCTGCAAATCCTCATCTGACTCCTCGTATGATGCACCTGGAAGTACATAATGAGGCGTTGGCAGGAAAAACGTTGCTTCAGGTCAGAGACTTCATGGGGCGTGACTTTGTTTGTTCACGTATATTGCAGAACGGTCATGTCAGTATTCCTAATCGTGATACTGTCTTCCATCTTGGTGATCAGTTGTTTGTGGTTTGTGCAGAGGACGATGCGGAAGCCATTATTGCTTTTATCGGTCCTAAAATTGAAGTGGATTGGGAAAAGCAGGATACTCCGATGGTATCCCGCCGTATTTTGATTACACAACCTAAAATGAATGGTAAGCAATTGGGTGAGTTTCATTTCAGTAGTATGTATGGTGTGAATGTGACCCGTGTCAACCGTTCAGGTATGGATATTTTCGCTTCACGTAACTTGACCTTGCAGGTAGGTGACCGTGTAATGGTGGTAGGTCCTCAGGATGCGGTGGAACGTGTTGCCAATTTGATGGGTAACTCATTGAAACGTTTGGATCATCCTAATATCGTGACTATTTTTGTGGGTATTTTCCTGGGTATTTTCTTTGGTAGTCTGCCTATTGCGTTTCCAAGTATTCCTACTCCGGTAAAATTGGGTTTGGCCGGTGGTCCGTTGATTGTATCTATTTTGATAGGTCGTTTCGGATATAAATTGAAATTAGTGACTTATACCACTATGAGTGCCAATTTGATGTTGCGTGAAATTGGTATTGCTTTGTTCCTTGCCAGTGTGGGGATAAAGGCTGGTGCGAATTTTGTGAATACGGTTGTCGATGGAGATGGTTTGTTGTATGTGGGTTGTGGTTTCCTTATTACAGTTATACCTTTATTAATAATGGGAGCGGTTGCACGCTGGCATTACAAGATGAATTATTTCATGTTGATGGGGCTTATTGCAGGTAGTAACACAGATCCCCCCGCATTGGCGTATTCTAATCAGACAGCAGGTAATAATGCTCCGGCGGTAGGTTATTCTACTGTGTATCCGGTGTCCATGTTCCTTCGTATTCTGACTGCCCAATTATTGATATTAATATTGGCAAGCTGATATTGGTAAAAAGTATAAAAACAATAAAGTATAAAACTTGTAGGAGGGGGTGTCAAAAAAATGGTAGCTTGAATCATTTTTTTGACGCACCCTCTTGCTGATTAAAAGAATAAATATGATTTCAGTAGATGGATTGACCGTTGAGTTTGGCGGTACCACCTTGTTTAGTGACATATCTTTTCAGATAAATGAGAAAGACCGTATTGCCTTGATGGGGAAAAATGGTGCGGGCAAGTCTACCTTATTAAAGATCTTGGCTGGTGTGCGGCAACCTAGTCGTGGAAAGGTGTCGGCTCCTAAGGATTGTGTGATAGCTTATCTTCCCCAGCATCTGATGACAGAGGATGGGCGTACTGTATTCGAGGAAGCTTCTCAGGCATTCGCGCATCTTCATGCTATGGAGGCAGAAATAGAAGCCATAAATAAGGAACTTGAAACACGTATCGATTATGAAAGTGATTCATATATGGAGTTAATCGAGAAGGTTTCTACCATGAGTGAGAAGTTTTATTCCATTGATCTTACTCATTTTGAAGAAGATGTGGAAAAGGCTTTGCTGGGACTTGGTTTTATGCGTGAGGACTTCAATCGCCCTACCAGTGATTTCAGCGGTGGCTGGCGTATGCGTATTGAGTTAGCTAAATTATTGCTCCAGAATCCGGATGTATTATTGTTGGATGAGCCCACCAACCATCTTGATATTGAATCCATCCAGTGGTTGGAGGATTTCTTGGTCAATAGTGCCAAAGCGGTAATTGTCATCAGCCACGACCGTAAATTTGTAGATAATATCACGACCCGTACCATTGAAGTAACGATGGGACGTATCTATGATTATAAAGTGAATTATTCCCAATATCTGATATTGCGTAAAGAACGTCGCGAGCAACAGATGAAGCAATATGAGGAGCAGCAGAAGATGATACAGGAAACCAAGGATTTCATAGAACGGTTCAAAGGAACTTATAGCAAAACTTTGCAAGTGCAGAGCCGTGTGAAGATGCTTGAGAAATTAGAATTGGTTGAAGTGGACGAAGAAGATACCTCAGCATTGCGGTTGAAATTCCCGCCTTCTCCGCGAAGTGGAAATTACCCGGTCATTATGGACGGGGTAGGAAAGACCTATGGTGATCATGTGGTTTTCAAGAATGCCTCATTGACCATCGAGAGAGGGGATAAAGTGGCTTTTGTGGGCAAGAACGGTGAAGGTAAGTCTACTTTGGTAAAATGTATCATGCGTGAGATAGAGCATGAAGGGACTTTGACGCTGGGACACAATGTGCAGATTGGTTATTTTGCTCAGAATCAAGCCTCTTTGTTGGACGAGAACCTCACGGTCTTTCAAACGATAGATGATGTGGCGAAAGGGGAGATCCGTAATAAAATACGAGACTTGCTGGGTGCATTTATGTTTGGCGGCCCCGAAGCTTCCATGAAGAAGGTGAAAGTGCTCAGTGGTGGAGAACGTACTCGTCTTGCCATGATCAAACTATTGTTAGAACCGGTGAATCTGTTGATTTTAGATGAGCCTACCAATCACTTGGATATGAAAACCAAAGATATCCTGAAACAAGCTTTGATGGATTTTGACGGTACATTGATTGTTGTATCTCATGATCGTGACTTTTTGGACGGATTAGTGACGAAAGTGTATGAATTTGGGAATAAAAAGGTAAAAGAACATCTTTGTGGTATCTATGAGTTCCTGGAAACAAAGAAAATGGAAAGTTTGCAGGAGTTGGAAAAATAAATTAGCTTTGTATCTGTTAACTTTGGATTGGATGTGGAGATGCAAACAATTTCTATAGATATAAATAAAGTACAAAAAGGAGACGAGACGGAGTTTCGTCTTCTTTTTAATCTTTTCTATCCTCGTCTGATGTCTGTAGCTTGCCGTTTTGTGCCTGAACATATTGCCGAAGATATTGTACAAAGTGTCTTTGTCATGTATTGGGAGCAGAAGTCCGCTTTGATACCCAATGCCATTCATTCTTTCCTTTATAAATGCACACAGAATAATTGCCTGAATTATCTGAAGCACCAAGCTGTTGTGCTGGGGCATGAGGAGGAGGTACGTTTGGCGGAAGAACGCATGGTCTTTCAGCTGGCAGGATCGGACGCCAACGAATTGTGGAATGAGGTGGTTGAGCGTGATATCCGGAAATTGTTGAAAGCTTCCATCTCTAAATTACCTCCTAAATGTCGTCAGGCTTTCGAATTGTCTTACTTTAAAGAGATGACTTATAAAGAGATAGCGGAGGCTATGCATATTTCATCCCGTACGGTGGAAGAACATGTACAGAAAGCCACAAAATTCTTGAGAGAGGATTTGAAGGAGGTATTGTTCTGTCTGTTGTTTTTGCTTCGTTAATACCTTCATGCAGGCTTTTTCTGGAGTCTGTAAAAAATAAAATGCAAAAAAAGCATTTTTTTTTCTTTTTAACCCCGTAGTTCCTTCTAGGTTAATTGTCTTAATAATGAAAGACAATAAAGAAAGTAAATGAAGGACGAAATTTTAATTCGATATATCAATAAGCATTGTACTGCAACCGAAGAAAAAGAGATTTTAGAGTGGTTGAAAGAGAAAGATAACCGTCAGCGTTTATTTGAGCTGGAGCAAATCTGGGGACTGAAAGCTGAAATGCGTTTTTCGGATAAAGGACGTATGGATGAAGCTTATCGGCAACTGAGCAGACAACTTGGCTTGAGTGGACAGATAGAGAAAAGAGAGAAACCGATACAGAGATTTACCGTCAGGGAATGGTGGAAGTATGCGGCTGTGTTGGTTGCTGTTTGTCTTTTTGCGACAAACTTGTTCTATATCACGAAAGAGGAACCGGAAGCATACAATACGGTAGTGGTTCCGAAAGGCCAACGGGTTTCTTTATTGCTGAGTGACGGAACAACAGTCTGGCTGAACGCTGAGAGCCGTTTTTCTTATCCGGCTAAGTTCTCGGAAAAATATAGAACGGTCACATTGGAAGGAGAGGGCTATTTTGAGGTGGCACATAATCCCAAATGTCCGTTTACGGTGAAATTGCCGATGTTGAATATCAGGGTGTTGGGTACAAAATTTAATGCAAAAGCCTATTTGGATGAACCGAGTTGGATTACTTTGAAAGAAGGTTCGGTAGAAGTATCAACCTTAGATGACAGAAGTAAGGAAAGAATGTCGCCCAATGACCAGGTATATTACACCGTTAGTGATGGCTTGGTGTTAATAAGGAATTCGGCGCAGGCAAATGTGGATAGTTGGACTACTGGTGACCTGAGATTCGACAATAAGACTTTGAAAGAAATGGCAAAGGTTATAGAACGTCGGTATGATGTGAAAATCAGGATTATGGATAGTTCGCTGGTTGAAGAATATTTCACTTGCCATTTTAGGAAAGACTTGACCATAGCCCAGACGATGGAATTGCTGAAAGAAACCAGACGGGTGGATTATAGAATTGAAAAGAAAACGGTATACCTATATAAAAAATAACAGTATGTGAAACTTTGAAAAACAACGGATGCCTATGAAGTAAAACCTTTGCAAAAAATGAAGGGTCGAAGACGCACCACCATCTTTCGACCCGGATTAATGAGTAACCTTATAATTTATTACAAACTAATCAATTACAAATGTATGGATAATATTATGAAATGCACGCCATTGGGTGAGCAAAAATCACTATGGCTACGAAAAACATTGTTAATTATGAAATTCTTTGTTCTTTTTCTATTATTGGGAACTGTCCCGTGTTGGGCAGGCATCGCTTATTCACAGAATGTGAAGATGTCTTTGGACATGGAAAATACTACGGTGCATGACGTGATTAATGCTATTGAGAAAAAAGGAAATTTCTATTTTACCTATAATCTGAATCAAGTCAATGTCAATAGAAAAGTATCCATTAAAGTAGAAAATAAAACGATTAACCAGATTTTAGATCGGTTATTTTCAAAATCAGGTATCGATTATAAAATAGAAAATCGCCATATTGTATTATATAAGCAAGCAACTCCCGAAGTAGAAGCTGTGAAACAACAGAAATCTATAAACGGTATTGTAGCCGATGAGCAGGGTGAACCTATCATTGGTGCCAGTGTATTGGAAAAAGGTACTACAAACGGTACGATTACTGATTTGGATGGTCGTTTTACTTTATCTATCGGTAAGGGAACTGAATTGATTGTTTCTTATGTAGGTTATACCACAAAGACCGTGAAAATAGGTAATCAGTCTACTATAAAAATTGTATTAATAGAAGATACCAAGACATTGGATGAGGTGGTTGTAATTGGTTATGGTACACAGAAAAAGTCTGATGTTTCAGGTTCGGTAACATCAGTATCGGGTGATAAACTGTCTAAGATTCCTACTGCAAATGCAGAGATGGCATTGCAAGGTATGGCTCCGGGTTTGTCGGTAAACTTTGGCAGTGGTGCTGCCGGTTCTTCTGCCACTTTGCAGGTACGCGGTGTGACTTCTTGGAAAGATGATGATGGCGAGAACAGTGAAAGTAACGGTCCACTAGTGATTATCGATGGTGTCCCGGGTAATATGTCTTATCTTAATCCTGAAGATATTAAATCGATTTCCGTATTGAAAGATGCTGCTACTGCCGCTATCTATGGTTCACGTTCGGCAGCTGGTGTTATTTTGATTGAAACACATCGTGGTACGATGAATTCAGCTCCGAAGATTACTTTTTCCGGTTATTGGGGGTTGAGTGCCATGCCGAAGCGTCTGGAAGTTTGTAATTCAGCTGAGTTTATTAAAGTACGTAAGATGGCATTAACAAATGCAGGTACGGATGAAAGCCGCTGGCCTAAATATATCAGCGAGTACGAGAGAGACCCGACTCAGTTTGCTGATACTGATTGGCAGAAAGAGTATTATCAACGTGGTTTTACACAAAAATATAACATTGGTTATACGGCAGGTAGTGCTAATTCCAATGTGTCTCTTTCTGCTTTCTATAGTAAGACGGACGGTGTGACTATTGCTACCGGAGATGAAAAGTTCGGTTTCCGTTTAAACTCTGATGTTACCCGTGGTAAGTTTAAAATGGGTGAATCTGTAAGCTATAGCCGTTGGTCGGCCGATTTGGAATCCAATTCGGGTTTCTCTTCCATTTATCAGGTGACGAATATGGAGCCGTTAGCGTTCCTTTATGATGAGAACAACGATGGTGGTTATGGTGGTGCCATCTCTGGTATGGGTATGTCTGATGCCGGTAATCAGGTTGCTTTTAATAAATTGATTGATAATACAAGCTCTACCGATTATATCGCAGCTTCCGGCTATTTGCAGTACGAGCCGATTAAAGGGCTTATCGTGAAATTCAATGCCAGCCGTAATATGTACTTTAGCAAATCTCGTCTTTTTACACCTACCTATGAGATTGGGGCGGCCAAACGAAACACGATGGCTAGTTTATCTGAATCACGTTCGCAGACAACCAACGATTTGTTGGAATTGACAGCTAATTATGACAAGACCATTGCTGAAATACACAATCTTTCTCTTTTATTGGGACTTTCTCAGGAAGAAAATAAGTATGAAGACCTTAGTGCTTCCGGTTCTGATTTTGAGAATAACAGTATGAGCTTGATGGGACATGCTAAAAGTAACTATTCTGTAGGTGGTACCAAGACCCGCAGTGCCCTCCGTTCTCTCTTTGGCCGTGTGAACTACAACTACATGATGCGTTATATGATTATGGCTTCTTTCCGTTATGATGGCTCTTCACGTTTTGCTAAAGGTAACAAGTGGGGGTCGGGCGGCATCACGTGATGGCGATGCTGCTCTTCAACCGGCGCGACTACAAGGACCTCACGGCCGGGAACAGCATGCTGAACCTTCCCTACCGCAGGCAGGGACTCGCAGGACGTTTGACATACGATTACGCGGGCAGGTATCTGGCGGAGTTCAATTTCGGATACAACGGCTCCGAGAATTTCCGGAAAGGAAGCCGCTACGGCTTCTTCCCCTCCGCATCGCTGGGCTGGGTCGTATCGGGCGAAGAGTTCTGGCAGCGTTCGGGATTTCTGAAAGACATCTATTTCAAACTGCGCGGCTCCTACGGCGTGGTGGGCAACGAGGCCCTGCGCTCCTCGGCCGAAGGACGCGCGTACGGCGTCGAGGCGATGGCCCGCTGGCAGATTCCCGGACGGGTGATTGTCGTGGGGTCGGTGACTTCCATCAAAGCCATGCGAGCAATCAAGCCTTGTACATAAGTT
>ENA-OPRT01000843-OPRT01000843.1-human-gut-metagenome-genome-assembly--contig:-NODE-843-length-13615-cov-8.837463_pt1 | contig 13615 bp, 17 predicted proteins | sample MGYA00241895_ERZ501884 | MGnify/ENA primary metagenome ERZ501884 (study PRJEB25962, sample SAMEA2042225) | human gut metagenome | biome: human gut; feature: human-associated habitat; material: faeces...
AATATAGTATTGGTTCCTCACAGCGTGTACAAGAAATTGGGGACACTTGACCCCTACTATACACATGCGCGCGGTGATTTTGATTACGGGCTGCGCGCCCGTAAAGCTGGAATAGAATTATGGCAGGTAGGACATCCACTTGGCGAATGTGATGCGCATGAACACATTGATGCCTGGTGCGACCCAGAAATACCGCTAAAGAAGCGTTGGAAACTTATGTACCGCCCCAATGGAATGCCTCCAATGGAAATATTTCATTTAGAGAACAGACATTATGGATTCTGTATTGCACTGAAGCATTATTTCACAATTCATCTCCGTTGTATTTGGCCAAATCTTTGGATAAAAGCAGGTAAAGCAAACATAAATAAGCTACACTTTAATGTAATAAACAGACAAAGATTATGATAAATAGTAAAAATAAGATACACCAGGGGGGGGGAGAATAGAATATATTGATTTAGCTAAAGGTTTTTGTATTATCCTTGTTGTATTGTTCCACTGTGACATATATTTCTATCACATTGGATATGAATTCAACACAATGGTTGGTAACACTTTCCGCATGCCATTATACTACTTCTTATCAGGACTATTCTTCAAACCATATAATGGATTTTTTAATTTTGCTATCAGAAAAGCGAACAAATTATTGATACCCTTTTTCTTTTTCTATTTTTGTACAGGAGTGATTGTACCATTCATTCTACAAGAATTAAATGTAGATATGGGAATCAAGTCTGTCATAGGATGGCATAGTTTCATTGATTTTTATAATGAGAAATTCACAAATATCCCTTTATGGTTCTTGTTAAGTTTGTTTGAAACCAATATCATTTTTTATTTTTGTTTGATTTTTATAGAAAAATATACAAAGTGCTTCAAAATAGCCACACTTATATGTATCTTATTTATAATTGGTATAATAGGATTCTTTATGGGAAGGAATAATGTCAATATCCAGATATTTATTGACACTAGTATGACAGTGCTCCCGTTCTTTGCCATTGGGTACATTTTCAGGAAATATACCCACATACTCGAACCTAATAAATGGGATAAGTATTGGATATTATTTGTACTTATGTCTGGTGGTATTACTTACCTACTTTCCGGAGGAAACCTTATGTATATAGAAAATAAGTTCGATGTACATCCTATAGCTTTTTATGTTTCCGGAATAACAGGAACTTTGTGTGTACTGTTTATATCAAAAGCTATAGTAAAAATACCATTTATAAGCTATATAGGAAGATATTCAATTATGTTATTGGTTACCCATCTTCTGCTATTAGCCGTCGTATCGCTTATCATCAACAAGATTATCAGTAACCACGACAGAGCTTATTGGTGTACAGTATGCATTACTTTAGCTTCATATTCAATCATTATACCTCTAATGAAAAGATTTCTGCCTTTTGTAACTGCACAAAAGGATTTATTCAAAGTATAAAACAAAAACTATTACAAATTATGATCTGGAAAGAATGCAAAAGTCTTATTGTATCCGACCTGGAAAGGTTAACAAATATTAATAAATGGGGGGGGGGTAAAATCGCTTCTATTTAATGCGTCATTTCGAATCACCTTTTGGTTTAGAATTGGTTCCTATCTAATAACTAAACACCACTTTATGGCTAAATTCTGTTTAAGGTGCGTCCAGCTTATTCATAAGCACAATCAATATCTCACAGGTATTCAAATTGGATTTGGTACAAAAATAGGTAAAGCACTAATGTTTCCACATTATTCATGCATTGTCATCAACGGTTCAGCTATAATTGGGGACAACTGTACCATCTACCATGGTGTAACAGTAGGTAGTGTACGCGGTCCTAAAGGTGGTGCACCTCATATTGGAAATAATGTCGTGATAGCCTCTGGAGCTAAAGTAATTGGGAATATTACTATTGGGAATAATGTGATGATTGGTAGCGGAGCTATTGTGGTAACAGATATTCCTGATAACTCGGTAGTAGTAGGCAATCCGGGAAAAGTGATTTCAAAGAGAGGATTAGAACACACAAAATATTATAGTTAAAATTATGATTCCTAAAATAATCCACTACTGTTGGTTTGGAGGAAAGGAGATGCCTCCATTGGTACAAAAATGTATTAAATCATGGAAAGAGCATCTTCCCGATTATGAGTTTAAACTTTGGAATGAAGAAAATTTTGACATAAATAGTAGCGAATGGTGCAAAGGAGCTTATGAAAACAAGAAATATGCTTTTGTTGCAGACTATGTACGCCTAATAGCACTTTATAAAAATGGTGGAATTTACTTGGATACAGATGAAAAAATGGAAAAGAGTCTAAATCCATTTGTTGAAAAAGATATCGCTTTTATGGGATTTGAAGATGGAAAAGTATTATCAATGGGAGTAATGGGATTTCCTCCTAAGCATCACATAATAGCTGAACTTTTAGAGTACTATAACCAACCATTTTCTATGGATATTATCACACAAAACACCTCCAATGTAGTAATAGTCACCAATTATTTAGCAGAGAAATATAGATTAAAAACAGATAATAGCGAACAATTGATAGGAGATGTACATATATATCCACGTACATACTTTAATGCAATGGACTTTTTTGGAAACTGGGATAAAACTTCCAATACCACTACTGTACATTTATATATGGGATCGTGGCTTCCTGATGAAGCCAAACAAAAGCTTGACCGCCGAAAAAAATGGTATTGGAAATTAAGTAAATGGATATGGGTACATATAGGATTGCAAAAACTAAAAAAGTGCATCACAACGAATCTAAATAGAAAAGCCTTACACAACTATTGACATTTATTCTACGTTCTACCAACATATATTATAAAGGCCATGTTACTCCATAGCATCATCATTCCCGTATATAATACCTCTCAATATTTAAAAGAATGTATTGAGAGCATCTTATGCCAAAATGATATTCTTTTTGAATTACTGCTAATAGACGACGGCTCAACGGATGATTCTGGAAAAATTTGCAATGAATATTCACAAAAAGACACAAGAGTAAAATGCTTTCATATTCTAAACGGAGGTGTAAGCAAGGCTAGAAACTACGGACTTAGCAAAGCTAAAGGACAATATGTCTCATTTATCGATAGCGATGATTTTGTAGCCAGCAACTATTTAAAAATCATCAAAGACATAATAGATAGCCATCCGGATTTCGCTATATATAATTATATTCGTTGGATAAATAATGCCAAACAAGAAAAAGGCAGATTTAGATTGTCAAACAGAATGTACCATAGCATCCATAGCTTATATCAAGAGGCTGTAAATTTAGAAATAGTATCATTATCAGTATGCTGTGCAGTTTTTAATAGAAATATTATAGAAACACATCACATCCGTTTTAATGAAAGTATGAAAACGTGTGAGGATTTTATGTTTTCGCTTGCTTATTATCAATACATACACAATTTTATGGCTATAAATACACCTGTATATTATTATAGACAAAACTTAAACAGCGCTACAGGAAAACGGGCTCTACAGCATGGATTGGACTACCAAATAGTATTTACGAATATAAGTAATGTTTTTAATTTACAAAACTTTCCCAAAGAAACAACGAATATTTTTCAACGCAGATGGACACGCTGGATTATTGATTTAATTTCTAATTATAAAAGCCAAAACTTAAAAAGTAAAGACATTGAAGCTGCTGTCTATTCCCAACCTTACTATACAGCTATGATGCATTTTATTCCTCAAGGCATACTGCACAGAATAGAATTGTGGCTTCTTAAAAAGAAATACTCAAGAGGCATAGCTCTGTATTGCAACATTATGATGCATTTTAAACATCTACTAAAGCGTTATAAACTTTGAAACAAATGAACATTGGATATATTCATTTAGACTATGGGGAATGGACTACCAGAAGTTATAACATCCAAGAAATCGGATTGGCAAAAGCCTTGGAACAAATGGGACACCAAACAACGATTGTGTACTGGATGTCTCCCAAAGACAGGCGCTGCGGAACGGAAGTAAACACGACCTCCAATATTAAGAAAGTGTATTTGCCCTATAAAAGAAAGTTTGTACATCACGTATGGCCTGATTTTTCATTACTACTAACACTTGGCATCGATGTGTATCACTTGCAAAGCGACAACTTGCTTTGTGTACCGGAAGCCGTGAGTTTCTGCCTGAAACATAATCTGAAATATTATTGCTACGTAGGTACAGTGCATAGCTCTTCGCCTAAAGCTATTTCACGCTGGATAATGGACAAGTTAAGCAGCAGAAATTTTTCCGCATTCAAAAAGACAAAAGTCTTTTGTAAAACTCCAACTGTGGTAAATGAATTAAAACAAAAAGGGGTGACAAGTGCAGAATGGGCTCCTGTAGGCTTAGACACAGACATTATTCCATTGGCGACAAGCTCTAAAGAGCGACAAAGGGCAGAACTGAAATTACCTAAAGATAAAAGTATCGTATTCTTGGTGTGTGCATTAAGACCGGACAAGCATCCGATGGATATTTTTCCCTTAGCAGAAAGATTAGGAGACAAATACTTATTAGTGCATGCAGGAGCTCTTTGGATGCAAACAGAGGAATATATGGCCAAATTAAAGTCAAGTGAGAAATATAGCAATATATTATTCATAGGGAAACTTCCAAATGAAAAAATCCATGCATATTATGAAGTTGCTGATTATGTGATAAATTTCAACCCCAATGAAATTTTCGGAATGGCAATTCTTGAAGCAATGTACCATAATGTAACAATAGTAGCGCGACATGCACCCGGCCCAGACTGTATCATAGAAAACGGGAGAAGTGGGTTCCTATGCAACTCAGTGGAAGAAATAGCCCAAACAATACTCTCCGGTAAAAAAGTTCAAAATGCACGAAAACGAATCATAGAATATTTTACATGGGAATCAACCGCTAAAAAGTTTTTGGATTATATACAACACTAAAACTACTAATATATGCGTATATTCCACATTATCACTCATTTTGATATAGGAGGGGCAGAAAGAGTAGCTGTCAACATTGCCAAGTCACAAACTACAGGGATGGAATATCATCTTGTGGAAGTAGTACGTGGAAACGGAGAATTCAGCCAGGCTTTCATTAAAGAACTGCATGATTGCGGTATTTGTTTCCACCGTTCGCATATTACAAACAATAAAATCGCTATTTTATTGTTTCCTCTATGGTTTGTATATCTGTCACTAAAATGGAAACCACAAGTAATCCATACACATACAGAAATTCCAGACCTCAGCATATACTTATGGAACAAAATATTCGGTTGGATGTTTCCATCCATAAAATATGTACGAACAATCCACAACACAGAGCTATGGAATCAATGGGCCCAAATAGGCAAAAAAGTTGAATATTTTTATTCTAAAAAGCATGCCAATATAGCCATCAGCGAGTCAACACAACAATGTTATCAGCATATTTATGGAGAGACACCACAAATCATATTCAATGGATTGCAATCTGTAGAACAGAAAAAATTCAACCACATCATAGCGGACAAAATAAATATCTTATTTGCCGGCAGATTGGAATATCAAAAAGGAGTAGATCAGCTGATAGAAGTCGTAAAAGCATTAAAAGACAATCCTAAGTTTTACTTTCACGTTGTGGGAAATGGCTCAATGAAAGAGAAAGTACACAAGGCTTTAGAGCCACTATCTAATGCATCTCTTTATGACAAGATTTTCGGACTGAACCAATACATAGGAGATTTTGATTATTTATTTATGCCCTCAAATCACGAAGGCCTTGCCTTAATGCCTATCGAGGCAAGTTTGGCACACACGCCGACCATTATCAATAGCTGCCCCGGTTTAAAAGACACATTGCCTGAAACATGGCCTTTAAAAGTAAATGACAACAAAGTGGATGATTTTATCAGACTAATTTTATCCTTAGAAGACACAACGTATTATGAGGAATACGCAAGCATAGCATACGGGTATGCGAAAACAAATTTTTCTATAGAAAAAATGCAATTTGAATATGAACAAATCTACAAAATATAGCAAAGTCCTATTTATCCTCCACATGCCTGTGTTTATTCATTATTTAGGTGAAGATGGAGTGGCTGCTTTCAGTATTGCCTGTTATTTCTTTCCCATTATATTTATGGTATATAATGCCATAGGACAATCGGCTCAACCCATTTTAAGCTATAACTTTGGAGCGGGTGATACCATGCGGGTACGTTCCGCTTTCCGTCTGGCACTGGGAACGGCCGTGACCTGCGGACTTGTGTTTTTTGCGTTAACAGCTTTGTTCAATCATCAGATTGTGGCTATGTTTATTGATCGTTCCTATCCGGCATACGATATTGCTGTGGCGGGACTGCCTTTGTTTGCGTCTGGTTTTATTTTTTTTGCTGTAAACATTGTTTCCATTGGCTATTTTCAAAGTGTAGAGCGGGCACGTCCGGCTATGATGGTTACAGTTTTGCGTGGGTTTGTTTTTATGGTACTTTGTTTATTGGGCTTGCCGTTGCTATTGAAGGTGCCAGGGATATGGCTGGCGGTTCCTTTGGCGGAAATACTTACTTTTTTAGTGATAATGGTAATTTATTATCGTAAACATCAATGGGTTCGCAGATGATTTTTTACTTTTGTAGTAATTAATCGGGTGGATATATGGATGCATTCATACAGAAGTTTTGTGAAAAATATAGTTTGCCGATAGCTTTGAGCTTGCAGTTGTTGGATAATATGGAGAAGTTCACTTTTCATAAAGGGGATTTTCTTGTACAGGAAGGTGGGCGGAACTCAAACTTCTATATTGTAAGTAAAGGAATCTGGCGGGGGCATTACCTTAATGACGGGGTAGATGTTTCCGTCTGGTTTGCTTCTGAAGGAGAGGCCATCTTCTCGTCATGGGGATATGTGGAAAATACAGTTTCGTTGGTTTCTATCGAAGCGATGTGTGACAGTGAACTTTATGGTATTTCGAAGGCAAAACTCGAAGTATTATATGCCGGATCTGTTGAACTGGCTAATTTTGGAAGACGACTGTTCGAGCAGCAGTTTTTAGGGCTTGAAAGTTGGATGATAACGGGAGGAAGCCCCCGGGCCAAGGAGCGTTATCTTACTTTGTTGGAAGAGAATCCGGAACTGTTGCAGTATGTACCTCTGAAGCATATCGCTTCTTATTTATGGATTACCCCACAGTCGTTAAGCCGTATCCGTGCCGAACTGGGGAGAAGGAAAAAAGACCAATGACAATTTTAGCATTTACGGGGTTGGTTCTTTCGTATGGAAACGCATTGTTCTCTTTGCTTTTTCTTGTATGGTTCATCTTTGCCTTGATGGATGGTAGAAAAGTTGGCATCCGATAAATATTTATCTTAAAAGTGTCATCGTATTTTATTTTTGTGTAAGTTTGTAGTGAATCCTAAAAAAACTTATGGCAATGATAGATGATATTTTAGAGTTCAACAAGAAATTTGTTGAGAGCAAGGGATATGAGAAATATATTACCAACAAATATCCTGATAAAAAAATAGCTATTCTTTCTTGTATGGATACCCGGTTGACGGAATTGTTACCTGCTGCTTTGGGTATCAGGAACGGTGATGTAAAAATTATCAAGAATGCAGGTGGGGTTATCTCGCATCCGTTTGGTAGTGTAATCCGTAGTCTGATGGTGGCTATTTATGAGTTAGGTGTAAAGGAAGTTATGGTTGTTGCTCATTCTGATTGTGGAGCCTGTCACATGAATAGTAATGAGATGATAGAACACATGAAAGCACGTGGCATCAAGCAGGAAACCATTGATATGATTCGTTTCTGTGGTGTAGATTTTGGAGCATGGCTGGATGGTTTTGAGGATACGGAGAAATCGGTGAAAGGAACTGTACGGGCTATTATGGAGCATCCATTAATACCTGAAGATATTATAGTGAGGGGATTTATAATTGATTCGGTGACGGGTGAACTGACAAAAGTATAAAATGTGAGTTTTTTATACACAATAATGTTCATGTGATTTTGTGTATTATAAGAAAGGGAGGTATTTCTGCCTGATGCAGAATATACCTCTCTTTTTATTGAAGTCTGTATTTGTTTCAGTTTTTTATTGAGCGAAAGCATGATGATAACCATCCACTTTGTTCCAATTGCCACGGGTAAAGTCGGGTACGGCAACAGGTGCATTTCCGTTTTCTATAGAAAGACGGGTCAAGTCGGCCATACAGCACCATTCTGCTAAATCATAAACGTCCATGTCCAAAGGAAGTCCGTTGCGCAAGCAATATACCAGGCGATAATCCATAATGAAGTCCATCCCTCCATGTCCACCTATTTTCTTTGCTGTTTCTTCTAATTCTTGGTACAAAATGTCCCGAACTTGTGGACACACTCACGAAAAAGCGGGTGGGTTTTTCTCTCAAAATTGAAATGGGCGGGAAGCCATTTTAAGGGCTTTCCCGCCTTGATTGCCTATCAGCAAAGGTAGGCGAAACTGTCAACGGCGGCGCATTTATGCGCCGTTCATCTTGACCGTTGACTGGATCGGCTGGCTTTGCGATTTCCCATCACTTTAATAAATGCGTTTTCTTCTCAATCGTCGCTTTTACGAGCAAAACTGTTTTGGGATTGACAATCAACATTTCGTAAAACTGGCAATACGAAAACCAAAACGGCAACCGCAATAATCCCTATTCCACAAAGTAAAAACCATTTTTCCACACCAATTCGTTCTGCAAAAATACCGGAACACAGCAAACCCAGCGGCATGGCAAAGGACATCACGCTTCCGAGCAATGAGAAAACCCGTCCCAGATATTCTGGTGGAAGCTGCTCTTGAAACAAGGCGTTTTGTACTCCGTAAAATGGAGAAGTTAATCCCATGACTGTACAACAAATTACAAATATAAAAAACGCATTGGTGGGCAGCAAACCGGAAATCGCAATGCTTACCCCCATCACAAGAACCGATAGACCGATTGAAAAAATCCGGTTCTTGAATCCACCCCAAACGCTGAGCAAAATTCCCCCTGCAAGCATACCGCCTGCAAAAGCAATTTCTGCTATGGACGCATGGGTAGGTGTTCCACGAAAGTATCCCATGCTCATTAAAGGGTACAATGCACTGATAGGCATAAAGAAAAACATATATGCCGTTCCAATCCAAAGTAATGCGAACAAACCCTTGTTTTTCTTTAACTCAAAATATCCCTCCTTCATATCCCGGAAAAAGCTGTTTTGGCTTTCGCCTGGGCATATTGGCGGATTTGGAATCGACAGAACCGCAACAACGCCGCAAGCCAGAACTGCGCCGATAATATCCAATAGAATAATCGTGCTTAATGACCAGACACTATATAAGAAAGCGGCAGCGGCTGGGCTGATCAGGGACACGGCGGCCTGCATGGTCTGATTATAACCGGCACATTTGGTTAGCTGGTCTTGCGGAACCATAAGCGGTGTAACTGCGCTGGACGCAGGAGAATGAAAAGCGTTGCCGATACTTCTGACAAATAAGACCAGCATAATGAGCCATATGGGCAGTTCCATAAACACTGAAACGACTGCCAGAAATCCTCCTGTTGCGGCAATCATAAGGTCTGCTCCGATCATCACTCCTTTGCGGCTATGGCGATCCACAAAAGTCCCTGCAAAGGGGCCAATCACAGCTTGAGGAAGAAAGCCCATCAAGGTTGCAATGGATAAGACCATAGCGGAATTTGTTTTTGCTGTGAGATAGAATATAATGGACATTTGCAAAATCCCACTTGTAATGAGAGAAACGCTCTGTCCCGCCAGCATAGTAAAATACTTCTTTTTCCAAAATTTAGTTTCTGTTGTCATATCAATACCTCCTGTTTTTGTCACATACTCTTTTCTGCGCAACAAAAAGCAGATATATGCTCCACTATGGGCATATACCTGCATAACAAAAGGCACGACAAGAAATACTCTATGACAATCATTGTCATAAAGGATTGACCTACGTGTTTCTCTGTACGCACGACAAAAAAGCCCATCACATGGAATGAAAAACCGACTTTTTGTTGTTTATTAGCGTACAAAAATTAACACACGTAAGCCTCCTTTCAACTTCAAACTGATTGTCAGAATATCATATAACAGATAGATTGTCAATCAGTTTGAAAAATTTTTGAAGTGGATTGGTTTGTTTATAACTGAAAATCTAATTTCTTTGAACTTGCAGGGAATGGAATGCTCCGCTTACTTTTTTAGCCCTAACAATTATAATATCTGGAATTTCCTTGTTAAAATAGCATTCTTCATAAAAACCATCAATTACAAAACCAGTGTCAAAACACATATTAAAAATATCCTGCAAAGAACGATGATAGTAACATTGCTTTTGTGGTTGTCCTTCAATCGCAATATCGTAGTAGCTGTGTGGTGTCATGTATTTATCTGTCAGTGTAACAAAGCACGGATGCTGTGTTGCAAATACAAAAACTCCATTATCCTCAATCAAATTGTAAACAGCGGTAAAAAGCGGCTTAATATCGGTAATATCCATGACCGCCATATTTGAAACCGCTTTTGTGAACATCCTGTTTCTTTTTAACGTCTTCATACTGATTTCATTAGTGGCATCTGCTACGTAAAATTCAATTCTATCAGTATTGTGTTTTCTTCGTTTCTTTGCCAGTTCAATCATTTTTTCACCATAATCAAAGCCAACAACTGAAATGCCTTTTTCAGCAAGATATGCCGAATAGTTTCCGTTTCCACACGCAATATCTAAAATATAATCTGAGGAATTGGGATTTAGAAGTTCTGTGACCTTTGGACGGACCACGTTTCTGTGAAAATCATTTGATTCATCACCCATTGTATAATCCCAAAATTCAGCATTTTGATCCCATATCATTTTACTTTCTTCTTTTGAGTATCGCATAATTCCTCCTTCAATTAGAAGTTTTCTATCTATTCAATAGGCAAATTATGTTGTTTCAAAAAGGAAAGTTTATCCCAGTAACCTCTTTGAAATAAAATTTTCCCGTTCACAACATGGAAAAATCCGCAGCCTCTTAATCCTAATGGGTCTCTCCATTCTAAAATTGCCCACTGCCCATCTTCAAATATATTTTCTACAATGGCTGTCATATCAGCTGTGGTAAATTCTGTTGTGAACATTTCTCTGATTGCCTCTATCCCAATCACCGGTTCATTTGTTACCTGATGATTGGTTGCGTTATCATGGTACAGACTCACGATTGCCTCAACATCGTGGTCGTTAAAAGCATCTACCCATTTACATACTACTTCTTTTGGTCGTAACATCATGATTTCCTCCATCTATCTTTGTTTCCTTGCCTGCCAGTTCAATCATTTTCTTCGCCAACTGCTGGAACTGCCCGGCAGTTTCCTCGTCCATCGGAAGAAGCTGCCCGACCCGTCCGGCAATCATAGCGGTCACATCATCCATAGAAAGCGGCTCCTGCTGGTGGTTTTTCATGGCTTCCTGCATAGTTTGGAACATGGCAGCGGTAATGGTTTCTCCCGGCTGCTCGCCGCTGTCCATCTCTTTCTTAATGTCCCGCAGGATAGCAAGGAACACATTCTTGATTTTCTCAATCTCTGCTTCATGGTCGCCCATTTTCTGTGCGTTCAAGAACTGCAAGTCCTGTCTTGCTTCTGCCCGGTGTTCCGGGTGTTCTTTCATCAGATCAGACAGGGAAGCCGTTGCCATTTCAATAAGCTGGTTTCGTGCCATAATGCCCTTTGCCGCTGTGTCCTGAAAATAAATCCGTATCAAATCTATCAGTTTCGGGAAGTTCCTGTGTTCCAGCAAGCGATTTAGGATTTGCACATCCACAGCACCCGTCACAAGCCCTTTGACTGCTCCCTCGGACAAGCCCAGCTCGGATATATCATAGCTTTTGCGGACGCTGATATTGGATAGCCCCAGTATATAGTCGGTGGACACCTTAAATTCCTTTGCCACACCAATGAGAATATCGCTGCTGACTGTCCTTGTTTCGCCGCTGACAATGCGGCTCAGCTGGGAAGCGGAAACGCCGATCTTCTCTGCAAGTTCTTTTTGTTTGATTTTGTTTCCGTTGCATAGGTCAGAAATCCTCTGTCCGGGTGTTCCGGGTAAAGCCATAGTATGCACCTCCTCCGTATAACTCTATTATACAGCAAAATTGCAAAAATGCAATTTTAAAAGTGTAAACTTCACAGAAATGCAATTCTCGCAAAATTCCGAGGATTGCATTTTTTTCGTGTAGACTTAGGGTAGTTCATCGATGAGCTGCACCTTGAAAACAGAATGACCGTCCGAAAAAGGAATATTTCTCCCGGCGAAGTATCGCATTTGCGTACCAACGGAGAACACACGCCGCAGAAATGGGGCAGGAAGCCTTTTCGGGGAAAACGGCAATCAGACAAAGCGGAGGACACACATGGAAAACAATCTCAAAAAGCTGCCGCCGTTGGAGCGCAAGCCGGACGGCTCTCTGTACCGCATGACCCCAGCACAGCGGAAACGGGCAAACGCCTTGATTCGCCGGGAATGTTGCAGCTATGACAGCGGCAACTGCATTGTGCTGGATGATGGCGATACCTGTATCTGTCCGCAGACGATTTCTTTCTCGGTCTGCTGCAAGCATTTCCGCTGGGCTGTCCTGCCGCTGGATCGGACGCTGGAAGCAGAGATTTTCCGGGATAAGGACACAAAACGGTGTATTGTCTGCCGGAGAGCTTTTGTTCCCGGCTCTAATCGGGCGAAATACTGCCCGGATTGTGCCGTCAGCGTTCACAGGCGGCAGAAAGCAGAAAGTGAACGGAAAAGGAGGGCGTGCGTGGACAATTAGGGGCGAAAAAATCCTGTATTTATGGGGCTTTCCGAACACCAAACCAGGGCAGGTGGTATTCTTTATCGCTAACTCTCAAAACAGGGCTTCTAATTGTCCATAAGACACTATGACGAAGTTTATCTATCACTACCAACAGGAACGGGCGCAGAGCTTCACCCAGCTTCCCAATTTCCTGTTTGAAGCCCCAACCTATCAGCCATTATCCAATGAAGCAAAGCTGCTGTACGCCTTTATCCTGCGCCGGGCAGACCTATCCCGCAAAAATGGATGGGCTGACGAGTACGGACGGATTTACCTGTACTATCCCATCTGTGAGGTAGTGGGCCTGCTTCACTGTGGGCGGCAAAAGGCAGTCAACACCCTGCGGGAATTACAGTATGCAGAGCTGATCGACATCAAGAAACAGGGCTGTGGAAAACCCAACCGCATTTACCCAAAATCCTATGAGGGCAGTTCCAATCTCTGACTTCTTGAATTTCCATTTTGGTACGCCGGAGAGCTGAAAACCGTACTTGACGAGTACAAAAATCAGCCCTCTTGGAGTACCGAAATCGGACGGTATAGAAATACAGAGATTAAAATGATTTATTTATATCGATTCCATTCCAATCCTATCAGAGCTATTTGGGGCGGGATTTTCCTTGTGGAAAACCCCGGGAACGGAAGGGAAAGGAACGAGGAAAGGAGTTTATGGCACAACACGCAATTTTGCGATTTGAAAAGCACAAGGGCAACCCGGCAAGACCGCTGGAAGCCCATCACGAACGGCAAAAGGAACAGTACGCCAGCAATCCCGACA
>ENA-OPRT01000850-OPRT01000850.1-human-gut-metagenome-genome-assembly--contig:-NODE-850-length-13525-cov-6.534447_pt1 | contig 13525 bp, 14 predicted proteins | sample MGYA00241895_ERZ501884 | MGnify/ENA primary metagenome ERZ501884 (study PRJEB25962, sample SAMEA2042225) | human gut metagenome | biome: human gut; feature: human-associated habitat; material: faeces...
GTTGCGTTTTTACTTCTTGATTTCGTTAGAGTGTTAATTATATGAGAAGTTCACATTTGAGAAGTGTGTGGCGAAGATTTAAGTCAAAGGCATCGTCCCAGGGATAGGGGGCGTCTATCAGCCGCGTATGGATACGCATTTCTTCAAAAAAATTTCTGGCAAAGTCCAATAATTCATTCTGCTCCATAAAAGCCTCCTGTTTGCTGCAAAACACCAATTAGTAGAATATTTGTATATATTAGTATAATATACGCTTTAAACAAAAACAATCTAAATATTATAGTATAAATAACAAATATTATTATGGATAAAAACGGTAAAAAAACATAAACTGAGTCACAGATAAAGGAATTGACAAGCAATCGACAAGAATCAGGAGGGTGACATGAAAAGTCAGGAAACAAGAGAAATTCCCTTTGGAATGAGGGACCGTCTGGGATACATGTTTGGCGATTTTGGAAATGATTTTACATTTTTACTTTCATCTATGTTCCTTATGAAATTTTACACAGATGTTATGGGTGTATCGGCGGCCCTGGTAGGCGCCATGATGATGATTGCCAGAATCGTGGATGCATTTACGGATGTGACCATGGGACAGATCTGCGACAGAAGCCGGCCGGGTAAAAAAGGAAAATTCACTCCGTGGCTGCGTCGGATGTGCGGCCCTGTGGCATTGGCTTCCTTCTTAATGTATGCTGTGTGGTTTAAGGACATGCCCATGGGCTTTAAGGTATTCTGGATGTTCTTTACATATCTGCTCTGGGGCAGCATCTGCTATACGGGAATCAATATTCCATACGGTTCCATGGCATCTGCCATTACTGCGGATCCGAAAGAAAGAACTTCCCTTTCCAGTTTCCGCACCATCGGGGCAACGCTGGCCAATACGGTAATCGGTGTGGTTCTCCCGCTGATCGTTTATTATGAGGATGCTCAGGGAAATACGATTTTTTCCGGTGAACGAATGATGATTGCAGCTCTGCTTTGCTCCATTGGAGCGGTGATCTGTTACCTGCTTTGCTACCATATGACAACAGAACGTGTAAAATTGGAAAAAACTACAGAGAAGTTTTCTTTTGGGGAACTGATTCGTACAACGGTTTCCAACCGGGCCCTGGTGGGAATTGTGGCAGCAGCTCTTCTTCTTTTACTGGCGCAGCTGACACTGGCTGGTATGGGCAATTACATATATCCGAATTATTTTGGCAACCGTGAAGCAATGTCTACCGCAAACCTGGGTACGACCATCATTACACTGGCTCTCTCTATGGTGATCGTAAAAATTTCCGGAAAATACGGAAGAAAGGAACTCGCCGGAGCCGGAGCAGTGGTCGGAGCTGTTGCCCTGATTGCAGCATTTATTCTGCACACAGACAATGTCTGGGTTTTCGTAGGATTGTATCTGGTATCTTCTTTAGGTACTGCTATTTTTAACCTGGTATGCTGGGCAATGATTACCGACGTTATAGATGATGCGGAAGTTCGCACCGGAAAACGGTCTGACGGAACCATTTATGCAGTCTATTCCTTTGCAAGAAAATTAGGACAGGCAGCTTCCTCCGGATTGACTGGCGGTTTGCTGACCTTAGTAGGCTACTCTGCAGTCACAGCCTTTGATCCGAAGGTGGTTGACGGAATTTACAATATTACCTGTCTGGTACCCGCGGCGGGATTCCTTCTGCTGGCGCTGGCATTAAAATTCCTCTATCCGCTGGATAGAAAGAAAGTAGAAGAAAATACAAGAATTTTGAAAGAAAAGAGAGGAGAATAAACGTATGCTGTACCCTGTATTAACATCATCCCGATTATTAAGTGACCTGAGTGGAGTTTGGGATTTCAAACTGGATTACGGAAAAGGCTTTGAGGAGGAATGGTTCCAGAAGCCATTAGAGAATCCCATGACGATGCCGGTTCCGGCTGCTTACAATGACCTGAAAGAAGGGATTGACTTCAGAGATCACTATGGGTGGGTATTTTATCAGAGAACCTTTTCCGTACCGGAATTTATGAAGGCTCAGAGAGTAATGCTCCGTTTTGACGCAGTTGCTCATGGAGCGAAGGTTTATGTGAATGGAGACCTGCTCTGTGCCCATGAAGGCGGATTCCTTCCATTTGAGGTGGAGATCACGGATCTGGCCGGAAAGGGAGAATGTCTGCTGACCGTAGCTGTAAACAACATCATTGATTATACCACACTGCCGGTAGGCGGAAAAAACAATATTTTAAGCGGAGGGCTGCCTGGATTTGAGACCAAGGGACCTCAGAAACCAGTGAATAATCCAAACTTTGACTTCTTTAACTACTGCGGTATCATTCGTCCGGTAAGAATTTACACCACACCAAAGTCTTACATCAGCGACATTACCGTAACAGCAGAAGTAAACGGAGCAGATGCAGCTCTGAATTACAAGATTGATACCATAGGAACCGGGGAATGTCTGGTAGAGGTATTTGACCGGGAAGGCAATAAAGTGACAGAAGCAGCCGGATGCGAAGGTATATTAAAGATTGAACAAGTTAAACTGTGGCAGCCGTTAAATGCTTATCTTTATAATATCCGCGTGACCTTTGGCGAAGACGTTTATACACTTCCATATGGCGTCCGTACGGTCCGCATTGACGGAACAAAATTCCTGATCAATGAAAAACCATTTTATTTCAAAGGATATGGCAAACATGAGGATACCTTCCCGAATGGCCGCGGCATCAATCTGCCGATGAATACCAAAGACATTTCCCTGATGAAATGGCAGGGAGCCAACAGTTTCCGCACCAGCCATTATCCGTACAGCGAGGAAATGATGCGGCTGTGCGATCAGGAGGGGATCGTTGTCATTGACGAGACCACAGCAGTGGGTGTGAACCTGGAATTTGGCGGCGGCGCTAACTTCAATGGTCAGAAGATCAGCACCTTTGATAAAGAACATGGCGTGCAGACACAGGAACACCACAAAGAAGTGATCCGTGACCTGATTGCAAGGGATAAAAATCATGCCTGTGTTGTGATGTGGAGCATTGCAAATGAACCGGATTCTTATTCTGAGGGAGCTTATGAATATTTCGCACCTCTGTACGAACTGGCTCGCAGCCTGGATCCGCAGAAACGCCCATGTACTCTGGTCAGTGTCCAGATGGGCGGCGGTCCTGCAACGGATGTATCCGCAAAACTCAGTGATGTGATCTGCTTAAACCGCTACTATGGCTGGTATTTCGGAGCACCGGATCTGCAGGGACCGGAACTGGCCCTTCGTGAAGAACTGGATCAGTGGGCAGAATATGGTCTTCCGGTTATTTTTACAGAATACGGTGCAGATACAGTCATGGGATTCCATGATACAACTCCGGTGATGTATACTGAGGAATATCAGGTGGATTACTACAAGATGAATCACAGAGTATTCGATGACTATGATTTTGTTGTGGGAGAACAGGCATGGAACTTTGCGGACTTTGCAACCAGCCAGGGGCTTCTCCGTGTACAGGGCAACAAGAAGGGGTTATTCACCAGGGATAGAAGACCGAAACTAGCTGCCCATTACTTCAAAGAAAGATGGCATCAGATTCCGGATTTTGAATATAAGAAATAAGAAAATGGTGGGGCGCTGCCTGTAAAAGCCATGGAGTTTGTGTACTCATGCAATCAGTGGTTTCACACAGCTAGTTTCATTACAATTTGCTTTTCCGCCATTTTGATGTATTATATTGAAAGGAATGCACAACCTGAAGTCTTTAAAAATATCGGTGACGGAATCTGGTGGGCCATTATTACATTTGCTACAGTCGGATATGGTGACATTTATCCCATTACCTTTTTGGGGAAATTATTGGGTTGTATTATTTGTCTGGTAGGTGTGGCAATGGTAGCCATTCCGACCGGTATCATTAGTTCTTCTTTTATCAATATCGTACAAAAGAAGGAACAAAGAGAGAAATTCAATAAGGAAGAGGAGAATAGATGATAATAAAGTTCCCCAAAAACAACTGTTGGGGAGTATATTCTTTTCTTATAGATAATTTCTATAGTTATATGAAAAACTTTGGATTCTTAAAAATAAACCATATAGTCTTTAGAATGTGCATAACAAAAGTCTGCTTGAGGTGACAACGAACTTATAATTGTTATATCTTTGCATTGTCATTGTTGAAGCAATGATAAAATAAATAATCTTTAATCAAAACTTATGATTATGAAAAAAAGTATTTTAACCGTATTGTTTGCGTTAATCTGTACTATGGGATTTTCGCAGGTGTCTTTTAATGTAAAGGCTGGTCTTAACCTTAGTAGTTATATTGGTGAGAATTCAGATCACTCCGAATTTAAACCCGGAGCACGTATCGGAGTGGGGATGGAGTATCAGTTTAATGATATGATATCTTTACAGCCTTCATTGTTTTTTTCGCAAAGGGGGGCAAAATATTCAAGTGGATTTGACGGAAATATAATAGATGCTGATGCTGATGTGAAAATTAACCAGCTCTATCTTGAATTGCCTGTTAACGTACAGTTTCGTTTTAATATTGCAGATAACACCAACCTTGTCATCGCGACAGGCCCTTATTTGGCTTGCGGAGTAGGTGGTAAGGCTAAATTCGATGGTGACGCATCCGTTGGAGGCATCCATATTAATGGTGATGACAAAATAGACACATTCGGTGATGACGGACTGGATTACAACAGATTTGATGCAGGATGGAACATCGGTCTGGGTGTGGAGTTCGGAAAGATTCTCGTAGGTCTTGATACCCAACTTGGTTTTTGCAAGGTAATGGATGGCGATGCCCCCCATAATGCAAATATAGGCATTACTTTAGGATATAAATTCTAAGCAAACTCTTTCATACCCCCCTCTCTAGTCTGTGCTGGTTTGCACGGTTTTGAGAGGGGTTTTATTATAATTTTCACAACCGATGTCAGTTCTTGGCGAAAGTAAGAAAATAGCAGTAAGGTAGTTGAAAAAGTTAGAGACATTCAGAAAATAGTATAAAGGCCGCTTTACCATCATGTATGCAGGTTATTTTATCATTATTGCCAGCAAGAAACCATTTAAAACAATCATTGGGAAGGAAAAAAGAAGTAGTTTTTTTATCAAAATGTAAAATTAGACAGTATCTAAATTCTCCATAAAAAATTGTGTATTGCTTTTTTATATCTATATTTGCAATTTCAATAGTTTTATTGCCAGATTTTAATATGAAACGAATTCAAGTACTGTTATTATTTATAGTCATTTCTTGTTCCATGTTTGCACAAGACAGGCTTTCTCTGTTCATAGGCAGGGCGAACAAGTATGCAGCTGTGGAGTTATCCGACTATCGGAAACGTTTATGCGTAGAATATAATATATCTAATCAATTATTGGATGATTATTACAGAAGATGTGGTAGTAATTGGGGGAATGTCGGTTTGGCTCTTGAAATAGCAAAGACTTCCGGCAGGCATATGCGGGAGGTGTGTGACTATTACAAGCGTTACCACCGGAATGGCTGGAATCGTATATTGGTAGAGATAGGCATAAAACCAGGGTCGATGTACTATGATCCATTTTATGACAGGATTCGTTATCATAGCGAATGCTGGCGTGAACATTATTGCTCTTATTGTGACCATCATGATAAGCATCATCGCAAGCATTATAAAAAACACAAGCGTCATAAACATCATAAATGGCACGATGATGACGATGATTGGGATGATGACGATGAAGACGATTAACACACTTATATATTTTTAAAAATGAAAAAGATCTTTATTTTTTTAGGACTGATGTTTGTCATGTTGAGCAGTACCTACGCTCAAAAAGGCAGACAGGCAATTGGATTTGGATTAAGTTACGGAACAGAAATTGAAAGTGCTGGATTGGGAATTAAATACCAGTACAATATCACTAATCCTCTCCGTATTGAACCTTCATTCAATTATTTTTTTGAGAATGACAATGTAAGTATGTTGGATTTAAATGTGAACTTCCACTATCTTTGTCCGGTAGCTCAAAGTGTCAAACTTTATCCGCTGTTTGGTCTGACCATGTCCAACTGGATGTTTGACATGCATGATTTGGATGTTGACTGGGATGGAGACCACGTCCATGTTGATGATGGGGGTAACCATAATGAATTCCGTATCGGGGTTAATCTCGGAGCCGGAGCGGAATTCGCTTTGGGACGTAACTGGGCTATGAATGTTGAATTCAGATACCAATTGGTTGATGATTTTGACCAAGGGGTTATTAATTTCGGAGCTGCTTATCGGTTCTAAAAACATATCAATGTGTCAAAACGAAAATGACTGCTCCTAAAAGTTACAGATAGTAATTATAACACTTAAAAGGGTCGTATCAAACTCTGTCTTGAGTAATGATACGACCCTTTCTTTAGTCTTTTAGGATGCTTAAATTTCAGATTATAAGTTTATGTTTTCAAAAACTGAGTTTTGTCTCTTGAACTTTATTAAAATCACTATTTCTAGGTATTTCAGAATCTCTTTCAAACCTTTTACTTTGCAACAAACAAATTAAATGATTTGCTGTATGAAAAAAATGGGTATAATTTATGGTTCCTCTACTGGAACTTGTGAGAGCATCGCACAGACAATAGCTGAAAAATTAGGTGTGGCATCAGTTGATGTAATTGATGCAAGTAAAATTACCACAGAAAAAGTGGAAAGTTATGATATTTTATTGTTAGGGACTTCTACTTGGGGAGACGGTGAATTGCAAGATGATTGGTATGACGCCATTAAAATGATAAAGACTGCAGATTTGAATGGTAAAATAGTTGCTCTCTTTGGCTGTGGAGATTCAGAATCCTATTGTGATACATTTTGTGACGGTATGGGAGTTATATATGACCAGTTAAAGAATTCAGGTTGCACTTTTGTGGGGGCAGTTTCTGCCGATGGGTATTCGTATTCATCTTCTATAGCGATAATCGATGGGAAATTTGTAGGTTTGGCTCTTGATGACGTGAACGAAAGTGGCAAGACTGAAGAACGTATTAACAGTTGGGTTGAAGAAATAAAGAAGAACCTGTAATTTTGACAATTGCCTTATGATAGCTTCAGACATAAACCCGGTAGAATTGAAAGTATTTCTGAATCATATTTATGAATTAAAAAAAGGAGTACTGCTGTGAGGTAATATCAAAAGTACCTCCTGCCAAATAGACAAAACCTAAACTACTGTCCTCGGTATTTTCTCCATGTATCCCATCTTTTCCGGATATAATCTTATAAGAACCATTAGCAATCCGGACGCTGTCCTTTCCCGATATCCCATGTTTTGCACTTGTAATCGTATAGTCACCGCTTGTAAAGACAAGATCATCTTTTGATACGATTCCATGTCCTTCCTGAGCGGTAACGGTAAGTATTCCTTCCCCATTGAGAGTCAGATCTGATTTTGAAAATACCGCTGCATCAATATTATTCTCATCTATAGCAATATACGTTCCTAAATTAATCAGCTCATTTTCCGTTCCCGCTGCAGTAGTGACAAATACTTTATCTGCAGACCGTATATACAAAGCAGCCGACTGAGAATTAGAAATAGATACATCATCCAAAACAAGCTGAATTTTATCTGTATCCTCCGCATCTACAATCACCATTCCATCTGAGAGAGAACCTGAAAGTATGTATGTCCCTTCCTCTGTAATAGTCACTACGTTTTCATCAATCGACACTGAATCAGATTCACAGGAAGATCCCTTGTCCGCCAACAAAACAGCGACACTCTCCTCTTCTTCATATCCGACCTCTTTGTCTCTATCGGAAAACATAGCAGAAGTATCTATTTCCGTCGCAGAGGTACTCTCAGACGCTGTACTGTCTGTATTTTGCTGTATATCCTGATTTGTTGTATGACAGCCGGATAGCAAAAACGATCCCATTACAAAAAATAATACAACTTCTCTTTTCCGCATTTCTCATCGCCTCCTATAATTCTCCGATTACCGTCTCCTGTCTGCACATTGTAATTTCCAGATTTCCATTCCTACATCGAAGTTTATCGATCAATTCTTTTTCCGTTTCCGGTTTTTTCAACGTAAGGTTGTATGTCAATTTGAATAAACTTCCCATGTTTGTTGTTTTAATCTGTACTACCTCATAATCTTCAGTGTACTGCTTTAATATCTTGTCAAACACTCCGCTGTAATCCAAATCTTCTGTACCTTATTATGGAATCGTAGGCAATAATGTGGGATATATCTTCCGGTATTGTAATGTTCAATGTTTTATAACGTAATCCATGCTTTCTCGTTCCAAAATCCATCCGATTATACAACAGCATAATGGCGCCGAGAATCACTGCTGATAATAACGCATAAGCCAAATATCCCATTCCCGCTACCAGACCGGAACACATAGCAAGAAAAATAGCCCCGATTTCTTTTGCCGATCCCGGAACGGAGCGGAATCGTACGAGACTAAACGCTCCCGCAACTGCTACGCCGGTTCCTACATTTCCATTTACCATCATGATCACTACACAGACCACTGCCGGAAGCAACGCCAGCGTTGCCACGAAACTCTTCGTGTATTTTGTTCCATACATGTAAGTTCCCGCCAGGATCAATCCAACTGCAAGCGCGCATCCCACACACAATAAAAAGTCCGAAACGGAAATCACACTGGTCATATCTGTATCAAAAATCCCTTGAAATAAAGTATTAAGCATAACAGTATTCTCCCTGCATAGCCGCTTCCATCATACGTTGATAAGCAGAACCATATTTTGAAAATGATGTTTTATACAAATGATGTTTTGTAAGCGTTTCACTCATCCAAAGCGGAATTCCACCGGATGTTTTAATTTCCATCAATGTCTGTTGTTTTCCCAGTAAGGGATGTCCATAAATTTCACTTCCTAAAGAAATGTCGTTTCTGCGGTATAGAATATTTTCATCAAACGTTACCCGAAAATCACTTCCGTCTAAGGAATAAAACGCTTCCCTTTCATAAGACAAAAACACGGATGGCTGAAGGTTTTTATAATACTCGCGGAAATACTGTATTTCATCTCCTATCTGCGAACATACCGGGAGCGGCTCTCCTGTCCGAAAACTTTCCATCACTGTCTTTTCCGGAAGCAGAAGTCTGCGCTTATACACAACCGATTTATACTTTTTCTTAATCTCCACAAATACCGGATCCGTAATCTGTACCGGTTTATAACTTCGGATGCGAAGTTTTTCTTTATATACCGGCTTTTCCAGCGACCGCCGGATAAGCCGGAAATTCTCTGTGTCAAAATAAATATTTCTTATCACCGTTCTTCCATAATCATCCAATTTCATATGCGGTTTCATTGCAAGAAGAATCTCTTCTTTTTCTTTCTTATTAAGCAGATATTTTAATTCATAACGCTTAAAAGTCATTTGATAGGCCATAATATTCCTCCATATGTTTTATATTTTACAGACAGATCATATACTGCTCACCTTAATTTTACTTAAAATCCCGCCATATATTTCTACTGCTTTTCAAAATAGAAGTCCGCAAAATCATACTTATATACACGGTAAATATATTCATCGGCAAGTTCCATCTCAAATTCTTGAATGATATTCCCCGATGCGTCATATTCTCCGAAAATTCCCTGCATACCGGAATCTATAATAATATTTTCCTTATACTCCTGTGCACTGCTGACATAAGCAGAATATGGAACTTTAAAAGATTGTATCAGGGAATAGGTTCCATTATTTTCATTTACTTTATATTTATAATAATAGGATTCCTCTCCTTCTTTCATCGATGTTTCGATTCCTTCTATCTGTTCCCAATCATAAGCAGGTTTCGACTTACTTACTCCGAAATTATTATTAAACAGATAGAGATAATATTCTCCTGCATTTAAAGAATCATCTTGTACATATGTGACAGAATGCTGCCCTCCCGTATTGGAAAATGTTCCCGCACTCTCATCTTTTTCAAGCAACAATTCCTCATATCCTGTTCCTTCCCAGAAACTCTCCTCCCCAATCATATATGTTATCTGAGGAGTATCATAAATATCTTCGATCATCAAAATAGTCGAAGTCTCTCTGGAGCTCAGTAAAACGGCATCGTCCCCTATCCACTGTATCGTGTTTATATGTATCCAATCCAATTCTCCATCTTCATTTTCCGTACATTCTTCTTTATAATCAGAAAATAACTCTCCCAAATCGAGCACACAGCTAACTTCACCTGTCTGCGTATTAATCTGAATAATTTGATCTTCCACACTGTCGCTTTCAGTGTCTGTTGCCAAAACAAGCAAATTTCCATCATCATCAAACACATAATCATGATGAAGACTGTATGTACCCGTATCATAAATCTTCTCTGCTTTTCCAAGATGATTCACCGCCGCAATTTTGCTTTCTGATATACTGTAATACATACAATCATCCCGGAATAAAAGCCTGTGGCTCCTGTAACCGATCAACGGAATTTCTCCTCTGAGCACCCCGGAATTATCGTAATAATACATGAAATCTTCTTCATCACTGTCATTTCCTAAAACGACGTATAACCCGTCTGAAACAGTTTCACTCCCTTCGGCTGCTTCTGTTTGTTTCAGCTGAATCTCCTCTTTTCCGGACAATTCTCCCATTTCATGTACATAAGAATATATCTCCACGCTTCCATCTTCTTTTGTCAAAGTAAATGTAATAGTATTACATTCTTCCGGTATCAACCCCATAACCTGAAACTCATGTTCCGTATCAAATCTGCCTTCCCCTTCCGGCGTTTGTGAAAAGTCACCGATAGACAAATCCGGAACTGAAACATTGTAAGAAACAGATACCGGCTCCTGCGTAGTAAAATAAACGTATAAAGACAAGGTATTTGTTCCATATGGATTTTCTTTTATCAGCATATTATCCTCTGTGTATGCTCCGCTGCTTTTTTCTTCTTCAATCTGTGTTTCCACTTCATCTTGATACGCTTCGGTATAAATGGTCTTTATTTCATTTTGATATATTTCTGACGTTTCTTCCTGTGCAATTTCTTCTGCCGCCGATTTAAAAAAAGAGGCGCAGGCTGTCACTGCCAAAACTAAAATCATCCCACCTATTATCTTTTTTTGTTTCTTCATCTCCATCTAAATGTTCCCTCCATCTGTTCTATCCCATCAAAACCTTCAACTTCCCACGTCAAACTCCTTGATGAAATAAATTATCCGTTTTTATTGACAGGAATATCGTACACGCTGTACCTTAATTGTACTTTAAGACAAAATCATCTTAAAAAGGCAGTAAACCCTAGGTTATTAACCTGAGATTTACTGCCTTTTGCATATTCGATATTATCAGTACAGAGATCTCTTTGACGCTTCTCATGTACTGTTTATTCATCATTGCCCCGGAAAAGTCACTGTAATACGCAGCGATTTTTCATCTTCTGTTTCTGCCATGATCTTTCCCTTGTGAGAATCTGCTGTCGCCGCTGCTATAGAAAGTCCAAGTCCGTATCCTCCTGTCTGGGAATTTCTGGAAATATCTGTCCGATAAAAACGATCAAATAAACGAGAAGTCTGTTCTTTTGAAATATATTCTGTCGTATTAAATACAGACAGATAAATACGGTTTTTCTTTTTCCCGAGAGTAACGTCAATCCTCCCCCTTTCATTCGTATATTTGACGGCATTATCAAGCAAAATCGTTATCAGACTTCGGATTGCTTTTTCATCGCCTTTTATAGAAATCATAGGTGTAATCGCAGTTTTCATACAGATTCCCTGTATCTTCGCCGGCGCCTGAAAAGTATGACATACCTCTTCCACCATATCAGATAAAGGAAACTCTACTTTCAAATTTCCATTCTGCCCTTCTTCCATACGGGAAAGCATAACTAAAGAACCTGTAAGATCCGCAAGTCTTTTTGTCTGTTCCCGAATATCCTGCAGCCATTCATTCTCATCGAAGTCCATTTCCAAAACCTCCGTGTCTGCTTCAATAATCGTCAAGGGTGTCCTTAATTCATGCCCCGCATCCGTAATAAACCGCTTCTGCTTTTCATAATTATCAGAAAACGGTTTGACAATACGCCCGGAAAAATAAATCATCAAAAACAAAACCGATAATAGCCCTATGAAAGATACGATCATTGTAGTAAACAAAAAGTTCAGGAAATTATCCAGCTGTCTCCTGCAATCTAAGAAAATAACACGTATCTCCCCGCCATAAGACGTCTTCCAATAGCGATAATGATCCATAAATCCTTTTTCTTTTCCTCTTGCCCAAACTTCTGATGCGTATTCTATTGCATTTTCTGTGTCTATGGATACAATCTTTGACGTATCTGTTAAAATAACCTCTCCTTTTTCATCCAATAGAACAGAAAAATATCTGGATTCATAAGGGATCTCCGGTGAGATCCCATGTCTGTCCCCTTTTTCGTTTCCCGGAATCATTTTCGGAAAATGTCCTGCATTTTTTTCCAAAACTTCAAGAATTCGATCAGCATCTTCTGCGATCTTCCTGTAGTTTAAAACACCTGCAATCCCTCCTATGATAAAAAGTACAAGAAACAAAGATATCATGGACGCTACGATGAGTTTAATACGAAGTTTTTTTATCATGACCGCTCCTCCAGAGAATATCCTGCATTTCTCGTCGCTTTGATCTGAATATCTGCGTGGAGAGCAGACAACTTCTTCCTCAAATAAGAAATATATACCCAAACTACATTTATCTCTGCTTCACTGTCATATCCCCATATTTTTTCCAAAAACCGTTCAGAAGAAATTAATTGATGCGGATTGCACATTAAAAGCTCCAACATCTGAAATTCTTTATTGGCAAGGCGGAAACTTCCCTTACTTGTAGAAAGTTCAAATGCCGCCCGATCCAGCGTGACATTTCCCATCTTCAATTTGGAATTTGCCTGTGCCGTCTGCGCTCTTGTGATTGCCCGGATTCTTGCCAGCAGTTCTTTTGAATGAAAAGGTTTTGCCAGATAATCATTTGCTCCGGCATCCAATCCCTCTACTTTATCATCCACTTCTGATTTGGCTGTCAACAACAGAATCGGAATCAGATTCCCCCTTTCCCGAACTTTCCTTAACACTGTCAGTCCATCCACTTTAGGCATCATAATGTCTAAGACTACCCCATCATAATTATCCGCTTCCAGATAGTCCAATGCGCTCTGACCGTCATAAACTGCATCCACTGAGTAATTATTTCTTTCCAAAATCGCTGTCAGCGCTTTTGACAGCGCTCTTTCATCTTCTGCCAATAATAACCGCATAATATATATCTCCTGTTTCCGCCCGCTTCACTTATCTTTTTCCTTTACTCACAGCGAACTATATTTCTATTTAAAAATAAACGTATCACCTTAATCCTACTTTAAAATGCTGTTACTATGACATAGTATATCTTAGGAAAAACATATTTTCCAGTTTTTCTGCCCTCTATATCAATATACAGACAGCGCTTTTTTCATCTCTTTCACATAATCGCCGACATATTGCGGCGCTTGAAACAAATTCCAGACCTTTCAAAATTGCATCTTTGAACTCATCTTCTT